>JAEIGA010011192.1_pt1 | contig 13621 bp, 15 predicted proteins | sample 9270691 | NCBI WGS metagenome assembly JAEIGA01 (sample SAMN17057246, study PRJNA624740) | gut metagenome | biome: biome; isolation source: fecal sample | host: Bos grunniens | place: China: Xizang | collected 2019
GAGACGCTCGCCAAGCGCAAAGAGACGGGGCATCCGTTCCCGCTGTGCTGGAATCATGATCTGGATCAGATCATCGGCACCGTGGACACAATCGAAGACACCGACAAAGGCCCGCTGATGACAGCGAGCTTTTTTGATACCCCGCTGGCCCAGGAAAAGCGCGAGATCGTGAAAAGCGGCTGTGTGTATCAGTTTAGCTTTGCCTATTCAGTCACCGCCTGGCGCGAACCGACTGCGGACGAAAAAGCCGCGGGCGTTATGAACGTTCTGACCGGCGTTGACCTGTTCGAGGTCAGCATCGTGCCGATCCCGGCGAACCAGAACGCAGTCATGACGGAGGTAAAGGCCGGACGGCGTAATCGGAAGTCCGATGAGGACGTAATCAAACAGATCATTTCCCTCGCCCAGTCTCTTTTGGACGAGGTCGATGATGCAGACGAACCCGACGACGGGGAGGACGAAGCGAAGGCCAACACGGCGGTGGAGGAGCCTGAGCAGAGCAACCCGGAGAAGGAGAATCTGCTTGCTTACATCAAGAACATGAAGGAGGTCGAATGCGATGAGCATGAAGACTGAACTGGCCGAAATGAAAGACCGCCTGCTCGGTATGGAGAAATCCATTGAGGACGGCGATTCTGCGGCCATCGAGGAAGCGGTGCAGCTGAAGGCTGACATCGAAGCGAAAGAGGCCGAGATCGAGGAGGCGGAGAAGAAAGCCGCCATCCTGAGCGACATCGGCAACCTGAAAAACATGGAGGTAAAAGAAATGGAAGAGAAAACCGGACTCAAGGCTCTTGACCTTGAGTATCTGAAGAACAACCGCGGTTCTGTGCAGACCTACATCAAGGGAGCTACCGACGAATCTACAAAGCCCACGATTCCCTTCGTGAGCCATAACGTGGCCGAGATCAAGTACAACCTCGGCGTGCGTGACCTGTTCAGCTCCGAAGCTATCAGCGGAAACAGCTACACCTTCTTCCGCATGGGCGCCACCGATCTGCCCGACAGTTTCACCGGCACGACCAACGAGGGCGCTGAGAAGCCTCAGATTCATCCCACCTATACGACTGTAACCGCGGCTCTGGTCAAGAAGGCTTGCCACCTAAAGGAGACCGACGAGCTGCTCAGTGATGCTCCGTATCTTGAGAGCGTCATCCGCGGACGCGGCGTGTTCGAGCTGGAGAAGGCCATCGAGTCCTATCTGGTGAGCACCCTGCTCGGCACCTCCGGCATCGACGTGACCGTAAACGACGGCATTTCTTTCGACAACCTTCTGAAGGCGAAGATGGCTGTCAACGCCAACACCGGCTATGATGCCGACGCCATCATCATCAACCCCTCTGATCTTCAGACCCTGCTCCTGACCAAGGACGGCTCCGGCGGTTCTGTCGGCCAGTACCTGATGGGCGGCCCCGCTTATGCCCCCTACGGCAACGGCGCTTACGGCCAGTATCTCCCCATCTGGGGCATGAAGGTCGTGGCCTCTTCCGCCATCACTCAGGGTACCGCCCTGGTCGGTGCGTTCAAGGCCTGCGCCTCCATCATCACTAAGGCCGGTGAGGGCTTCCGCGTCGAGGTCGCCAACCAGAACGAAGACGATTTCGTCAAGAACATCGTCACCGTTCGCATCGAGGAGCGGCTGCTTGAGGCCGTCCGTCTGCCCGGCGGCTTCGCCAAGGTTTACACCGCGTCCACCACGACCACCACGACCTGATGCTTACGCTGATCGGGATTCCGACGGCCAGCACCGTCGAGCCGGAGACCCTTAAAGCGATTTACGGTCAAGCAGACGCCGATACTGACACGTCACTGGATATCCTCTATGGATTCCGAATTGACGTTCAGCGGCAACTGCTCTGTGAGGAGGCTATCCGCATCGGGGCCGACTATCTTTTGATGGTTGACTCCGATGTTGTCCTCCCGCCCACCGCTTTGAGGGATTTGCTAGACCCGCCCGCCGAGATCGTGAGTGGACTGGTGCGGATTAAGAGCATGAGACGCAAAGGCGAATATGCCGCCGTTTTCAAAGGTCAGCCGCTCCAGTACGAGGCGATCCCGGAAGGGCGGTCACGGATAGAACGGTGCGGCGGTGCCTGCTTGATGATAAAGACCGAGATCCTGAAGGACATCCCGCGCCCGTGGTTTGAATACCACGAAGAGCCGGGTAATGCGATCTCCGAAGATATCTGGTTTTGTATGCAGGCACAAAAGGCCGGCATCCCGATCTGGGCAGACAAGCGGGTCGCTTGTGGCCACATCATCAAAGAACAGTACGGTTTCGGGGAGGGCTACTGATGATTAAACTTTACAGAGTGGGCACCCACATCTTCCAGTATGAGGAAGGCGAACAGCCGAAGGGTGCCGAAGAGATCGTAGAGGGTGTTTATCAGCCCTCTTTCCAGAAAAAACAGGGCGCAGTTACCAAGACTCGGAAACCGTCCAACAAAGCGAGGGCGGTGAAGGACAAGTGAGCCTGATTACCAACTGGGGTTACACGCTGACGGAGCTGTCCGAGCTTCCCGCCATGCTCGATGAGACTGAGTTTAATCAGATGACCGCGGGCAAGTACGCCGGGGACCAGCGCATTTCCTCAAACATCCAGGCGGCAGAATCGGCCATCCGCAACTATTGCGGGTGGCATCTTTATACCGCAACTGAATGCCAAATGGCGACAACGCTGTTTGACCGGCGAATCACGGCGGTGGGGAACGGATATCTCATCCAGCTCCCTGCGCGGTACGTCTCGGCGGTATCCTCTGTCTCCATCGCGGGAGTGGAATATACCACATTCGTTCTGGAGACAAACGGCATTCTGCGCCTGTATGACGTGGCGGCATGGCTCCCGCCTCAATCGGCGGTGCTTATCAACTACACAGCCGGTCTCCCGGATGCGCTCATGATGCCGATCAAGGACATCATCGCGCACCGGGTCACCCATGCCCTGGCGAACAGCTACGGCGTTATGAGCGAGGCGGCGGGCGGGGTCAGCGTGACCTACAACGCAAACTGGATCAATTCCAGCCGGGCAACGGCTCTTCCGACTGACAATAAGGAAGTCTTGGAGCCGTACAAGCTGACGGGGGTGTTCTGATGGTTGCGAGTTTTGCGAATCAGACGATCACGAGAGTCAGGCCCGGAACAAAAACACTGAGAGGCTCGGAGATGCCGGATTGGAGCAACACCACATCCGTGAGCATCTCCGGGTGCTCTGTTCAGCCAGCAACAACCACCCTGTCACAGGATGGCCGTGTGCTGGGCATATCGGACAGATGGACGGCGTATCTGCCCACCGGCGCGGATGTGCGGGCGGGGGACAAGATCATCTTCGATGGCAACGACTACGCCATTGACGGAGATCCCCGCACATGGACATCACCCACGGGGGCACGGTCTAACATCCAGCTAAACCTTGTGAGGTGGAGCGGATGAGCACACAGATAAGACTTGAGTTTAACTCGGACGGCTTTAAGGAGCTGCTGTGCAGTGACGGCATCCAAGGCGTTGTGGAAGAGGCCGCGACCGGCATCCAGACCAGAGCCAACGCAAACGCGAACCTTTCGGAAGATTCCACCGGCTACTACATGAGGACGGTGCAGGGTTCGTCTGCTGGGCGATGGCTGGGGTTTGTCGGCGCGACTGACCATGAGACGCTCGTGGCGGAGTCGGAGTATCAAGCACTTACAAAGGCGGTGAGTGGTGGATGAGCATCACAATCAAACGATCTGTTGACATTGAAGATGCCGTCCGCATCGCCCTGTCTGAGCACATGACGGCATACTGCAATCCGCTCCCCGCTCGGTATACTCTGCCGTTCGTGCGGGTCTCCGGGGCCGGTGGAACCTCACGGGACACCATTGACAGCTTTGTCGTGGCGCTGGAAGGCTATGCCGACAACGAAGCGGAGGCGTGCGAGATTACGCGAAACGCCGTCGGTGCGCTCAAGTACGCCGCCGGTCACGGCGATCCCGTCATCCGATATGTGGAAGAAAACACACACGCGCAACTGTTCAATGATCCGATCCGCCCGGACCTTTCCCGGTACAGGACGACGGTCATTGTGGTGGCGCACATCGAAGAAGCAACAATCTAGGAGGAATAAATAATGGCAACAAATGATGTAAATCTCGGCATCGGTCGCGCCGCGGGAATGTTCTTCACTGCCACGGCTGGCACCGCGCTGCCCGGCAATCTCACTTCGCTTGCGAGCTGGGGAACCGAGGTCGGCTATGTCTCCCACGACGGCATCACGCTCCACCTTGCCCAGAACAAGGAGACCCTGAAGGACTGGTCAAACTCCATCCGCCGGATGCTCCCCTCTACGGACTCCGGCACTGTTCAGGTGCCTGTTATCTCCACCACGGCGGATTCCCTGGCGGCGGTCTTCGGCACGGCGAACGTCACCGGCACGACCGTGACGATCAATCCCAACAACGTCCAGGATGCAAAGGCCTGGTGCCTGGTCATGGTTGATGGCGATGACTACATCATCCTCGGCACCACCAACGGCTATGTGTCTGATATTGATGACGTGACCATGGAGCCGGAAGGCGCGATCACCTGGAACACTACCATCAGCGCGGACACGTGGTCTCTGGTCAAGGGTACCGCTTCCTCAACGACCACTACAACCTGATTAATCGCGGGAGGATACACGAATGAAAGAGATCACTCTGGGCAGCCAGCCCAAAGAAACCGACTTCCTGCGGGTGAACATCGGCGATAAGGCCTATGACATCCCGCTCGGCGGTCGGCTCACGCCCCGTGAGCTTGCCAATATGGACACCCCTGCAAAGACTCTGGCCTTCTTGGAGAAGCACATCCCCAAAAAGGTCGTGGAAAGTCTCTGTGTGGATGACTACAACGCTCTTATCAACGCCTGGTCCGAGGCGACCACAGGAGCGGCGGGGGTGCCCGCGGGGGAATAATCAGCCTCGCGGCGTTCGTCGAAGAGCATCGTGAGGCTCTAAATGCTGACCTGTTACACACAGGCTTTGAAGTTGAGGACATCGGGTGCGCTCTGTCATGGGGCGCACTCGGTGCTTTTATCCGGCACTTGCCCATGACGAGTGCGCTTGTCCGGGAGATGCACCCGGAGGAATCAACGTGGGCGACCACGATGAAAACCAATGCGATCCTGGCAGACATCTATGATGTGCTGTCGGCGATCAATGCAAATCTATCGGCCATCGGGAGTGGAAGACGCGCAAAACAGCCGAAACCATATCCCAGGCCGGGCAAAAAAGATGTGAACACTCAGCACATCGGGACAGCCGTTCCGATTGCGGAAATCAATAAACTATTCGGAAGGGAGGAATGAAATATGCCGGGGCCTGAAGTAGCAAGAGCATATGTCACAATTGTTCCTTCATTGCAGGGCGCACAGCAGACCATCACACAGGAGCTGACGGGAGCGTCAACGCCTGCGGGCACTGCGGCAGGTAAGGCCATTGGCACCGCTAGTCTCGCGTCCATCGGCAAGAGCTTTTCCTCTGCTGGCAAGACGCTCACAAAATCGGTGACCGTCCCGCTCACGGCCATCGGCGTGGGTGCTGTTGCGGCGTGGAAAGAGGTGGATTCTGGCCTTGATACCATCGCCACGAAGACGGGCGCGACCGGGGAACAGCTGACCGCGTTCGGGGATGTGATGAACAACATTGCCACGACCATCCCTGTTGGCTTTGAGGAGGCCGGTGCCGCCATTGGCGAGGTCAACACCCGGTTTGGCGTGACGGGGGATGAGCTTCAGTCGCTCTCCACTCAGTTTTTGGAGTTCGCGCAAATCAACGGCGTTGATGTCTCTTCCGCTGTGGACAGCACATCCAAGGTTCTGGCGGCGTTCGGCCTGGACGTGGCGGATGCGGGGTCGATGCTCGATGCCATGAACGTTGTCGGGCAGACAACCGGTGTGTCCATTGACACGTTGTCTACTCAGCTATACCAAAACGCAGCGCAATTCTCCGAGATGGGCATGACAGCCTCCGATGCCGCGGCATTCCTGGGCGCTGTTGACATGGCCGGTCTGGACACCTCCACCATGATGATGGGCCTCAAGACCGCGATGAAGAACGCCACGGAGAGCGGGGTCACGCTTGATGATGCTCTCGCATCGTTCACCACCACAATGGAGGGGAACGGGAGCGAATCTGACAAACTGGCGGCGGCTTATGAGCTGTTTGGCACCCGTGCTGGCGGCGCGATCTATAACGCCGTCTCCAACGGCACCCTCGAACTGGATAACTTCACCGGCTCTCTTGAGGGCTTTGAGGGTTCCGTGTCCAGTACGTTTGAATCCACCCTTGACCCGCTGGATCAATTCACGACAGCGATGAACAACCTGAAGCTCGCGGGGGCGGAATTGGTGACCGCGGCGGCTCCGCTTATCTCATCGATCAGCGCGGCGCTGGTCCCGGCGATCCAGAGCGCCACGGAATGGTTCAGCAGCCTGTCCGAGAGCCAGCAGCAGAACATCCTCAAGATTGCGGGGATCCTGGCAGTTGCGGGGCCTCTGCTGTCCTTTATCGGCAGTGTGGGAACCGGCATAAGCACACTCACAACTACGGTCAGCACAATCAGCACCGCCCTGAGTGCGGGCGGCGGTCTGGCGGGAATCCTGGGGACGGTCGGCACGGCATTCTCCGCGGTCGGTGCCGTCATCACCGGTACTGTCCTCCCGGCCATCGGTGCGGCGCTTGCGGCCATCGCTCCGGCATTGCCTATCATCCTGGCGGTTGCGGCGGCGGTTGCGGCTGTGATCCTGATCGTGAAGAACTGGGGCGCGATCTCCGAATGGTTCAGCGGCGTGTGGTCGAAGGTCACGGGCGCTGTCAGTAAGGCGGCTGATGCTGTAAAGACCGGCATCTCCGACGCATGGAACACGGTCAAGACAAAGACCACGGAGGCGTGGAACAACGTCAAAACCGCGGTGACGAATGCCTGGACCGGCATAAAGAGCGGCGTTTCCTCTGCGGCATCCTCTGTGAAGTCTACGGTCTCCACCGCATGGAACAATCTGAAATCCAACACGTCCACGGCGTGGAGTAACATTAAATCTACGATTCAGTCCAACGGTGGCGGCATCCGGGGCGTTATCGCCACGGCGGTGCAGGGCTATCAATCCGTTTGGACGACTGCATTTTCCACGATTAATTCCATCACCGGTGGACGGCTTCAATCGGCATATCAGACCGTTTCCAATGTTCTCAGTAATATCAAGTCGGCGTTCTCCTCCAAATTGGAGGCGGCGAAGTCTACCGTGTCCAGCGTGATCGAGGGCATCAAGGGGCTGTTTAACTTCTCCTGGAGCCTGCCGCATCTGAAGCTCCCGCACTTCTCGTTCTCTGGGAGCTTTTCGCTGAATCCTCCGTCCGTTCCGCACCTGAGCGTGAGTTGGTACAAACGCGCCGCCGAAGAGGGCGCACTGTTCTCTACGCCTCAGATCATCGGTGTTGGTGATGCGGCCCAGCCTGAGCTGCTGATCGGTGAGAAGAAGCTGAAGGAGCTTGTCGGCGGCGGTCAGAACATCGTCATCAATGTCTATGGCGCTCCCGGTCAGGATATCAACGCCCTGGCTGAGATCATCGAGCGGAAGCTGGCGGCCAACATCAATCGCAGAAGGGCGGTGTTTGCATGATCACATGGGCTGGACACAGATCTGATGAATTTGGCGTGATCGTTGAGACCGTGCCGATGCAGAATCATCCCGCCCGGAAGATGGAGGTCGTGTCAGTCCCCGGTCGGAATGGTGACCTGCTCATCCCGGAAAACGCCTGGGAGAACTATGAGCAGGAATATGACATTTTCGCCGGTGATGCCGATGACACGGCACCGGCGGCGTTTCTGGATGTCGCCAGCTGGCTTTATGGGCCGCAGGGCTACGCGATCCTGGAGGATTCCTTTTCCCCTGGCTACTTCCGCATGGCGCATTTTGACGGGCCGTTTGATGTGGAGTTTAACCTGACCAGGGTCGGGAGGACCCGGATCGCGTTTAACTGCAAGCCGCAGCGCTTCCTCAACAGCGGCATGACCGTTATCACCCTTGATGCATCCGGGAGCGTCACGAACCCCACGGGCTTCACGGCACGGCCTAACATCCGCATCTACGGGACTGGCTCTGTCGGTATTGGGTCTGAGACTATCAGGATATCGGAGCATCCCTACCCCTACATTGACGTTGATTGCGAATCCATGGACGCACGTTACTTTGCAAACAACTGCAATGGCTACGTCAGCGTGACCGGGAGCGAATTTCCGACACTCCCCGCCGGGGCCACGGGCATTGTGCTGGTTGGCGTGACAAGGGTTGATATCCAGCCAAGGTGGTGGACGATTTAATGATTCCGATTCTTTTTGACGCATACGAAGCGGCGTTCACATCGAATGGCATCGGGCGGCTGTCGGATGCTATCTCCTGCATTGTCACAGAGGAGCGGAACGGCCCCTATGAGCTGGAAATGCAGTACCCGATTACGGGCCAGTATTTCAGTGAGCTTCAGCATAGCCGAATCATCTACGCCACTCCCGCCGATGGGAAGGATGGGCAGCCGTTCCGCATCTACCGCATCGAAAAGCCCATCAACGGCATCTGCACCATCTATGCGGAGCATATCAGCTATGAGTTGAACCACATCCCGGTCATGCCGTTCGCGGCGAACACTTGTGCCGAAGCTCTGAACAGCCTCAAAGCACATGCGGGGCAGGATTGCCCGTTTGACGTGTGGACGAACAAGAGCGTTACCGGGACGTATCAGCTTAAAGAGCCGATGGCGTTCCGGGAGCTTTTGGGCGGCACCCGTGGTTCCATCCTTGATGTGTACGGAACCGGCGAATACGAGTTTGACAAATGGCTGGTGCGGCTCTATCTCCACAGAGGCACGGACACGGGCGTTGTCATCCGCTACGCCAAGAATCTGACTGACCTCACCAAAGATGAGACCCTCGAAGAGGTCTACACGGGCGTTTGCCCCTACTGGAAGTCAAACGAGGACGATACGCTGGTCATGCTCCCGGAAATTGCGATTTGGGCATCAACGGCGGCGAACTATCCCTATAAGCGCACGGCAATCGTTGACTTCTCGGACGAGTTTGAAGAAAAGCCCACGGTGGCCCAACTTCGGGCGAGAACAAATCAGTATATCACAGCGAATAACATCGGCATCCCGAAGGTCAACATTGACGTGTCGTTCATCCCGCTCTGGCAGACGAGCGGTGCGTCCATCGGCTCGTGGGAATCGTCCCTTGTCATCCCCGCCACGGTCAACGGAGACACGCTGGAGCACGTCAACGCCACGGTAAACGGCGATACCGTCTATCTGCACGATGCTTACTGGAAGGTGACTATCACCGACTATCAAGCGTTGGAGCGGGTGCATCTGTGTGACACCATCTCCGTTGTCTATGATGCTTTGGGCGTGTCCTTTAAGGCCGAAGTCATCAAGACGGTTTATGACGTTCTCCGTGACCGCTATGAGAGCATTGAGATCGGAGAGCCGAAGACCACACTTGCCTCCATCGTCACCGGGATTGATGAGGAAATCACGGAAACGAAGGAAGGCGGGGACGCAATCTCTGAGCGGCTCATGGCCTACGTTGACCATCAAACTGAGCTTATCACGGGCGGTCTGGGCGGCTATGTCATCATCGGCCTGAATGCGGGTGGAGAACCCGAAGAAATCCTGATAATGGACACCGCCGACAAAGCCACGGCAACGAATGTCATCCGAATCAATAAGAATGGCATCGGCTTCTCCCGGTCTGGTTACTCCGGGCCGTTCACGTCTGCATGGACGATTGACGGCATCTTCAACACGGATTTCATCGGGGCCGGGTCTATCACTGGCACCCAGATTGCGGGCAACACCATCACGGGCGACAACATAGCCGCTGGTGCCATTACCGTTGGCAAGCTGGGGAACGATGTTAAGACCCAAATCAACACGGCACAGGCCACGGCAGACGCTAAGACAACCACCTATTACAGCACATCGAACCCCTCCGCTGGCGACTATCAGGCAGGCGATATCTGGGTGAAGAAAAGCTCTAGCGGCGTGGGCGGTGACGTGATGTGGACTTACTCAGGCACCGCATGGATTAAGCATGAGATAGGCACAACGTCAATCCTCCAAGGCAGTATCACCACGGACAGGATCGCCGCTGGTGCGGTCACAACGGACGAGCTGTCCCTGTTCGGGCGGCTAGGCGTTTACACCTCAAACACGCTCCTGACAAACGGCGGCTACATCGGTTACATGACAGGCTCCGCTGGAAGCGTCCAGACAACTGGCATCGGCATGATGGACACGAACGAGGACAACTACCTCATCGTCACCGATGCTGGTATCAGGGCCACGAACACCTCCGGGACGAACGACACGGAGATGTGGATGTCCAACGGTCTTGTGCGCTTCACTGGTACGGATTTCCGGGTGAGCATCAGCGACATTCACCTCAACTATGACGGGTCTGCTTATAGCGGCACGACTTACGCCAACGAAATCAGGCTCCCGAACAATAAGCCCATCAGCTCCACCAACGGGGCGGGGTCTGCCAGCTTTTGGATGCTTTACAGCGATTCCTCCAACAACACCTATCTAGGCAACACGGGCAATGGAACCATCGTCCGTGGTACGTCCATCTCCCTGAATGGGCCTGTGTCTGCGTCCAGTTCGATATCGGCAACGGGCATTATCGGTGCTTACTACGGGTCAACTCGTGTCTCGCACCTTGCCATTGACACTAACCATGCCGGGATGGTCAGCATCTACAATGCCAACGGAACGCTGATGGCGGAGCTGTGGCGGTCATCCAACGGCTACGGGGTGCTGTCCCTGTGCGATTCCAGCGGCACCCGGCACAACCTGACACCGACACACATTGACAAAGTGAGGGCATTGCCATGAGCAAAGGAATCAATCTGACCATCAAGGACTTTGAGGGAAATATCTCCAACGTCATCAACAATTCCGGGCTACCCATCGGCGTTGTCCGGGTGGTACTGGAAAAGCTACTCTATGAGGTTCACAAAGTAGAAGATAACGTTTTGACGGCTGAGATTGACGCTTACACAAAGGAGGTTGAGGAAGATGAAAACAAAGTTTCCTGACGTGCCGAATGATGCGTGGTACGCCAAAGCTGTGGAGAAGGTCAACGACATGGGCCTGATGCTTGGCTATGAGGACGGGACTTTTCGCCCGAATGACAAGCTGACCCGGGCAGAGGCGGCTATCATCCTGACCCGGCTGATGGAGGTGTTGAACATTGCCGAATGACGAAAGCTATTTTTATGTCGAAGGAAGCGATACAAAATATGCGTTCAATGACGCTGACGCTGAACAGGCCATAGCGACCGAGATTAGCCGCGCAGAGGCGGCTGACCTTGCGAACGCAACCGCCATATCCAATGAGGTTGTCCGGGCGGGCAATGTCGAAGGCAATCTCGCGTCCCTTCGCACTTCTGCCAAAGGATCCCTCGTTGCGGCGATCAATGAGGTGGACGTGAACGCTGACAATGCCCTTGCGGTCAAGAACGGGTTTATGAGCGAGACCGTGACGCTTGGAAGCGCGACAAGGGCCTGTTTTGGATTCTGCGCCTCCACAACGGTTGTCCATCTGTTCGTGACGCTGGAAAAGCGGCTCCTGCCTGACCGGACTTACAATTTTTCTAGCATCGATGTCACATATTGGAGTTTGAGGAGCATCAACGGGCTTTTGGGCGGCTGGAGCAGTCCCACCATCACGGGCGAGGCTTACAGAGGTACCCTGCATCTGGTAGTCACCAACGGTGCGACCATCACCAACGCCACGGCTAACACTCCGATCAATGGATCTATTCTCTGCTCCATGACTGTGACGGTTTCTGGCGGTGGAACAATCCCAGATGTGGTTGACCCCGTAAAGCCGAAGTATGTCGCATTCGGCCCCTCCACCACGGCGGGGCAGTATCCCCGATTCACGGGGCAGAGTGTCGTCACGTCAATCTATGCGTACCCTGATTATGTCGGGGCGGCCCTTGGTATGGATGCTGTCAACCTTGGCATTGGCGGCACGGGCTTTCTTGCCCGGAACGGCGGCAACTACGAGAATTTCTGCGATAGGGTCTATTCGCACGATTCGGACTTGCAGGATGCAAAACTCGTGACCTTTGTGTTTGGGTATGGTAACGACAAGTCTGCCGGTCTGCCCATCGGACGCTATGATGACTACTACCCCTATGATGCGGCGGGCTACCATCCTTCGGGGGCGGCTGGCATTACCACGATGCTGTCCAAGGGAGCAACCTTGATGGGGCTGCTTAACTGGTGCATTAAGTGGATTAACGAAAAATATCCGAGGGCTCAGGTCATCCCTGTGATGGGAGCGCCAAGCATCAACAAAGGCCGTGCGGTCACGCAGACGGCAAACCCCAGCGGCGAGGGAGCTGGCCAACCGCCCTACAAGCTGACATTCGCGGCGCAGTATGACGATCCCGATGATGGGGATTATGGACAGCTATCCAGCGAATTTGACAAGCTGTTGGCGGCTCTTGGCCTTGCCGGTGTCAACCTGATTCGGGAGGGCGCAAACTTCACATGGTGGCAGAGTTACGCACGAGATGCGGACGGGATGTACTCCATTTTTGCTACCACCGGCACGGCGGGCGACCAATCCACATGGACGTGGAACAGCCATCCGAACGATGACGGCTATCACGCTTACGGGCGGTTTATCGCCGGGAAGATTGTGGCCCTGTTCAACAACGCCAAAGATAGCCGTATCGATTCAACCACAGAGATTGAGCCGTTTTCTTCGATGACCACCGGGTTCAGTGTTCGGTCTGGCAAGTGCTACCGGCAGGAGAACCGGGTGTTTGGCGACATCGTAGTGGCCTCCTCTAGTGCGCTGACAACCGCACAAGTCACAGTCGGAACTCTGACATATCTCCCCATAGACAGCATCAACTCGTTCTGTGGTTTTGGCGGCGAGTGGAGCATCATCAACATGGGCTATCTGTTTGTCAATTCCGCTTCCGGGGCTTTGGCCGTAAGAGACACCAGCGGCGGCTCGTCTTTCATCAAGATTCATCTTGACTACATCACGGCGTAAGGAGGCGAACCATGAAAGTCACTACTCTTAACATCGGCGCTCTCCCGGCAAGCTACGGCATTGTGCTAGGGCGGCGTGGGGAGACAGAAGCAACACAGATCATCTTTGACGTGTCAAGCCTTGTCAGCACATACGGGGACGGTTCCGCCGTGCTGATGGTCAAGCGGCCCACGGACACGGATGCATACCCCGCCGTCATCGAGCGGGTGGACAATACCGTGGTGTGGACTATCACCACCACCGAGACAGAATACAAAGGTTCTGGCAAGTGTGAACTGTTCTGGTACGTCGACGAAACGTTGGCGAAATCCATCGTCTTCCGCACTGTGGTCATGGAGGATATTGGGGCGGTTGTCAGCGATCCGCCAGACCCCTACGAATCGTGGGTGGAATCCCTTACGGCTTTGGGCGCTGAAACAGAGCGGAATGCACTGGCGGCGGAACAGAGCGCAGATGACGCAGAGGCGGCGGCGGGACTTCTGGAAAACTGCACGGCTACCGCAGTCACTCTTGAGCCTCACAGTGAAGCTACTGCATCCTACGA
>JAEIGA010011193.1_pt1 | contig 13620 bp, 6 predicted proteins | sample 9270691 | NCBI WGS metagenome assembly JAEIGA01 (sample SAMN17057246, study PRJNA624740) | gut metagenome | biome: biome; isolation source: fecal sample | host: Bos grunniens | place: China: Xizang | collected 2019
CTCAAAATCAATATTTTTCCTACCGTCAGGCGCAACGAAATCAAGAACGTCGCCGATAAGCGAATGATTTTCTTTATCAACGATACTAATTTCACATTCTTGCGATACTGCATTTATTCCGATTTTACCGTCTCCACCGCCAACGATAAGAGCATAAACTACCCCCACCATCAAAGCTACGCTAAATAAAACAGATGCCACCGACACAATAATTGCCGTATTCCTTTGCGCAAAATAATTTTTACCTCTTCGCACGACACAAACACCACCTTCGTCGAAAATTTTTAGAAATTTATTTTCTAATGCGAAACATTATACAGTATTTAATTTTCTTTGTCAAGTATTTTTAGTAATTTTTTTGGTAAAATGTAAATATTGGGGGAAACGATAATGAAATTGAGAATTAAAGAGTTTAGAGAAGAAATGCAATTCACACAAAAAGAGTTAGCGGAAAAAATCGGAAACGTACAGCGCAACGTAAGCAACTGGGAAAGCGGTACGAGTGAGCCTGACTGTGAAACGATTGTCAAATTAGCGGAAATATTCGACGTGACGATTGACGAACTGTTTGGGCGCGAACCGTCCGCAATAAACAGGCAAACGCCAACGGGCGTGGAATACACGATTTTAAAACGCGTGAGAGAATTGACAGAACCACAAAAATTCGCGTTGCTACAATTGCTACGCGAATTTCAAAACGAATAATTTACGATAAAAGAAAAACGCCCCGCAGGGCGTTTTTTCATTACAGTTCGTTGAGTTGGGCGATACACTTTTCTTTCATATCGCAATATTTTTTCACTTTTTCCTTTTCGTCGTCTACGAGCTTTTTCGGCGCTTTGTTGACGAAATTGGGATTATTCAGCTTGCCTTCCGCGCGAGCGATTTCCCCGTCGATACGTTCGATTTCCGCCGTAAGACGGGCTTTTTCTTTTTCCACGTCGACGAGTTCGCCTAACGGAACGTAAATTTGCGCAATTTCCGTGACGGCGGAAACGGTTTTCCCTTCAATTACCGCCGAGCTTTCTACGAGTTTCACTCCGCTTGCGCCCGAAAGCTTCATAATACAATCTTTATTGACTTGAATAAGCCGTTTTGATTCCGTCACGATATTTAATTCAACTTTCTTTGACGGCGGGCAATCGGCGTTCTTTTTCATAGCGCGCACCGCTTTGATAATTTCCATTACCCCTTCAAAGGCTTTGGCTTCCTTTTTATACGCCATTTTCGAGTTATAACGCGGGAAGTTCGACGTCATAATACTGCCTTTGGTATTAGGCAAATTCGCATAAATTTCTTCCGTGACGAAAGGAATAAACGGGTGCAAAAGTTTGAGCGCGTTTTCCAAAACGAAGCAAAGCACCGCAAGCGCGTCGGCTTTTCTGTTCTCGTCTTCGCCGTAGAGCGCGGGTTTGGAAAGTTCGATATACCAGTCGCAGAAATCGTCCCAAACGAAGCTCATTGCAAGGTCGCTGGCTACGCCAAGTTCGTATTTATTCAAATTCGTGGTCACTTCGCGAATACAGTTTTGGAGTTTAGAAATAATCCATTTATCGGCGGGTGCAAATTTCACCGTTTCAATCGCGGGGATTTTCTTACCTTCCGCGTTCATAAGCACGAAACGGGTTGCGTTCCAAAGCTTATTGATAAAGTTTCGGCAAGCTTCCACCTTCGTATCGGAATAGCGGGTGTCGTTGCCGGGAGCAACGCCCGTAAGCAAAGACAAGCGGAGCGAGTCTGCGCCGTACTTCTCGATTACTTCCAACGGGTCGATACCGTTGCCGAGCGATTTACTCATTTTTCTGCCTTGTTCGTCGCGGATAATACCGTGAATGAGTACGTCGTGAAAAGGTACTTTACCCGTATGCTCAATACCCGAGAATATCATTCTGGATACCCAGAAAAAGATAATATCGTAGCCCGTGACGAGAACGTCGGTGGGATAGAAATATTTATAATCGGGCGTTTCTTCGGGATAACCGAGCGTAGAGAACGGCCAAAGCGCGGACGAGAACCACGTGTCTAACACGTCTTCGTCTTGCTTGATATTCGAGCTTTGACAGTTCGGACAAACGGTCGGGTCTTCTTTCGAGCAAATAACTTTACCGCAGTCTTGGCAGTACCAAACGGGAATTCTGTGCCCCCACCAAAGCTGACGGGAAATGCACCAATCGCGCACGTTTTCCATCCAGTTATAATAGATTTTCGAGAAACGTTCGGGAACGAATTTGACTTTATTGCGCATTACCGCTTGAATAGCGGGTTTTGCAAGCGGTTCCATTTTCACGAACCATTGTTTAGACACGATAGGCTCAACCGTTGCGTGGCAACGATAGCAATGCCCTACGTTATGCGTATGCGCTTCGATTTTCACAAGCGCGCCTTGCGCTTCAAGGTCGGCAATAATTTTCTTTCTCGCTTCGTATCTGTCCAGCCCGTTATACGCACCCGCAAGCTCGTTCATCGTTCCGTCGTCGTTCATCACGCGGATTACGGGAAGGTCGTGGCGTTTGCCAACTTCAAAGTCGTTAGGATCGTGCGCCGGCGTAATTTTCACGCAACCCGTACCGAAAGCAGGGTCAACGTATTCATCAGCAACGACGGGAATTTCTCTGTCGGTAAGCGGTAAGCGCAAAGTTTTTCCTACGAGCTTTTTATAGCGTTTATCGTCGGGGTGCACTGCAACCGCCGTATCCCCAAGCATAGTTTCAGGGCGGGTCGTCGCAACGATAACTTCCGCACTTCCGTCAACCGCAGGATAGCGAAGATGCCAGAAATGTCCGCCTTCTTCGGCGTATTCCACTTCCGCATCCGAAAGCGCGGTCTTACAGCAAGGACACCAGTTAATAATTCTGTCCCCTTGATAGATAAGTCCTTTATTATAGAGATTAACGAATACTTCGCGAACGGCGCGGGAGCATTTCTCGTCCATCGTGAACGCTTGGCGCGACCAGTCGCAAGACGTGCCCATTTTGCGCTGTTGGAGCATAATACGGTTGCCGTATTGTTCTTTCCATTCCCACGCGCGTTTTAAAAAGCCGTCCCGACCTAAATCTGCTTTCGTCACCCCTTCCGATTTCATTTTTTCAACGATCTTGACTTCGGTAGCGATAGAAGCGTGGTCGCAACCGGGCAACCATAACGCGGCGTACCCCTGCATACGCTTAAAGCGAATGAGAGTATCTTGCATCGTGGCGTCCATTGCGTGCCCCATGTGCAATTGCCCCGTAATGTTGGGCGGGGGCATCATAATCGTAAAGGGAACTTTTTCCGCGTCGATTTCCGCGCGGAATGCGCCTGATTTTTCCCAGTCGGCGTAAATTCTGTCTTCGAAATCTTTCGGATTATAAGTCTTTTGCATTTCCATAGTGATCGTCTTTTCCTTTTTTAGTAAATTTTCCCACTCTATCTTCTACCCCTTAAAAAAGGGAATAGCCTTTTTATTATAGTACTTTCCAAACTAATTGTCAATTATAAACGCGCGCTCATATAATATATTATTACAAAATTTTTTTAACGGAGTTATCTATTATGAAAAATTTTTTCAAGAAAATCGGTTTGGCGCTTGCCACCTGCCTCGCTCTTCTGCCTTTATCGGCTTGCAACGAAGAAGATAAAGACGGAATGAAAACCATTCGCGTAAACGAAGTGACGCACTCTATTTTCTACGCGCCCTTTTATTTAGCGGAATCGCTTGGGTATTTTAAACAAGAAAATATCAAGCTCGAAGTTTCCAACGGCGGGGGCGCAGATAAGGTTATGGCGGCGGTGCTTTCGGGTGATGCCGATATCGGTCTTTGCGGTCCTGAAGCGGCAATTTACGTACTTACCGGCGGGTCGACGGACGCGCCCAAAGTGTTTGGGCAGTTGACCAAACGGGACGGGTCTTTTCTCGTTTCCAGAAAAGCCGAGCCCAACTTTCAATGGACGGATTTGAAAGGCAAGGAAATTCTTGCGGGCAGAAAAGGCGGCGTACCTGCTATGACCTTTGAATATATCTTAGGCAACTACAATCTCACCGACGGCGTTGACTTGACCTTAAACTACGACGTAGCGTTCAATTTAATGACGAGTGCGTTCGAAGCGGGCACGGCGGATTATTGCACTATGTTCGACCCCGTTGCTTACGAATATGAAGCGGCAGGCAAAGGCTACGTAGTCGCATCCGTTGGGGAAGCTTCGGGCGAAGTGCCTTACACCTGTTTTATGGCAAAAGAATCGTGGCTGAAAAAGAACGGAACACACGCGGAAGGTTTCTTGCGCGCGATTATGAAAGCCATTAAATATATTAATGAAAACGAAGCTTCGACGGTTGCGCCCTATCTCACTTCCTATTTTGAAGGCACGACGAAAGAATCGGCGGCCGCGAGCGTACAAAGATACGCCGCAATCGACGCTTGGCAAAAAGATATGGCAATGACGGAAGCAAGTTTAAACCGCTTACAAGATATTATCGAAAAAGCGGGTGAACTCGATAAACGGGTGAAGCTTGACGATCTCGTAGACAATACCTACGCAAAAAAAATAGCAACGGAAGTTTACGGAAACTAACAGAACTTAACGAAGGATTACGCAAATGAAAGAAGTTTTACGATTTGACAACGTATCAATGAGATACCACAGCAAACAAGGCGAAACCGTCGCGGTGGAAAATTTAAGCTTTTCCGTTCGGGAAGGAGAATTCGTTGCAATTATCGGTCCTTCGGGGTGTGGCAAAACCACTTTGCTTTCTTTGGCGGCAGGACTTTTAAAGCCAACGTCTGGGAAAGTCGTTTCGTCGGGTATATCCTTTGGGTATATGTTGCAAAAAGACGAACTTTTTTCTTGGCGTACGATTGAAAAAAATATTTTCCTACCCCTTGAAATCAAGAAGCGGAACACCCCCGAAGCCCGCGCCCGCGCGATTGCGCTTGCGGAAAAATACGGACTTAAACAGTTTTTAAAAAATTACCCTTCTTCCCTTTCGGGCGGTATGCGACAACGCGCCGCGCTCATTAGAACGCTTTCGGTTGACCCCGATATGCTTCTTTTAGACGAACCGTTCTCCGCGCTCGATTATCAAACACGGCTCAACGTATGCGACGACGTGTATAAAATTATTCGGGAAGAAAAAAAGACGGCGCTTTTGATTACGCACGACATCAGCGAAGCTATTTCCGTTGCCGATAAGGTACTCACTCTTTCCCGCCGCCCTGCGCGCGTGGTAGCCGAACACGAACTTTCCTTCCCTGAAAGCGAACCGCTCAAAAGGCGTGAGAATAAGGAATTTTCGAAATGGTTCGAGATTTTGTGGAGGGAATTAAACGTATGAAAAAGTCAACGAATTACTCGCCTGCGCATCTTCTATATTTAAAAAAATACCGCAAAAAAAATATTCTTATTAACGTTTGCCGTATTTCTATCCTGCTCGTTCTCATTTTGTTTTGGGAGCTTGCCGCGAGCTTGGAATGGGTAAATCCTTTTATTACCAGCTCTCCGTCGAGAATTTGCAAAACTATCGGGGAACTTTATGAAAACGGAACTCTCTTCTACCACGTGGGAACGACTTTGGAAGAAACCCTTTTAGGGTTTGTTATCGCCGTGATTTCAGGGTATTTAATTGCGCTTGGGCTATGGTGGAGCGACTCGGCAAGAAAAATCGTAGAGCCATATCTCGTCGTATTAAACGCTTTGCCGAAAATCGCGCTTGGACCGCTTATTATCATTTGGTGCGGAACGGGCAGTGAAGCTATCGTGTTTATGACCGTGCTTATCGGGCTTATCATTGCCATTATGAATATGCTAAACGGTTTTATGTCCACCGACGCAGGAAAACTGCTTTTATTGCGCTCAATGGGCGCAAGCAAGCTACAAATTCTAACCAAGCTCGTCGTGCCGTCTTCTCTCCCCGCCTTTATCTCCATGCTGAAAATTAACGTAGGTATGGCGTGGATCGGCTCGATTATGGGCGAATATATCGTTTCTAAAGCGGGTATAGGGTATTTAATCGTCTACGGCGGGCAGGTGTTTAAGCTCGACCTTGTTATGAGTGCGGTCGTCATCTTATGTATACTTGCGGCAATTATGTACGCTATCGTTGCGTGCATTGAAAAAATCTTTATCAAAAACGATCGCTAAAGAGCGAAAAAACGGGCGCGGAGTTCTTTCCGTACCCGTTTCTTTTTTAAGGGAAGTTAAGTCGTAATCGTCAGTTTCCCTTCAATTACCTTACCTATCCGATAATTGTCCGTGACGTCGTTGCCGTTTTCGTCTACGACTTTCAACGTATTTTTTAAAATCGTGTTGAACGTTTCCCCGTGCGCGGTAATCGTCCCTACGACTTCTATCGTTGCCGTATGTCCTTCTACTAAACCAACGATATCGTAATCACTGCAAGTCAAGGCTTTCCCATCGTAGTTTTTCGTTGCAGAACCGCTCGTAATCGTCAACAGTTGCCGTTCAACGAACAACGCTTCGCCCGTAATCACGATTTCAAAGGAATGAGTGACGTCGTTGCCTAAGTTATCGTATACCCGCACTAAATTATCCATTTGTTGCAATTCCGAAAGAGATATACTATCGCTACAATTGATAATTTCTCTATCTAAATATACGTATACCCAGTAGCCTGAACTTATTAAATCTTCTTCGTTTTCAACATAGTAGAAATCTTCTAATTCAAGCGGTTTCCCGTCGTAAACCTTTGAAATATCGCAAATAACGACTTCTACGTAATCTTCCACCACACGGATTAACCCCGTTTCTTTAACAAGCTCAATTTCAAGCTCTTCAGGCGTTATTTCCTTTCCGTCAGGATCAAAAATCGTAAAGGAAATAATTTGACTTTCCGTTTTACCTACGTCTGTTCTCGAACCAACCACTTCGACGGTATAGGTATACCCTTCGTCCAACAAAAGATATATCCCGCCGTACGCTTCGTCAATTTCGTTCTTTGCATATAAAGTTTCTCCGTTGTAAACCTGCCAAACGTCAATGGGTTTCACATAAATCGTCTGCCCTTTAAACGGTGGTTCGTCGTCCTGTTCGCCGTCGCCAGGTTTTTCGCCGTCAACAGGATTATCCCCGCCGCCGTCCGTTCCGCCGTCGATATTATTCGAAGAAGTCGGATCGATAATCACCCAGCCCATTCCGTCAAGATACACATCCACCCAAGCGTGCCCGATTGCCGAAATATTCGTTTCTTGCCCTGCGCTTAAATTCTCGGCGTATCCCGTCACGTATCTTGCGGGAATACCGAACGCACGGTACATAGCCACCGCAGCCGTCGCGTAATATCGGCAAAGCCCCGTTTCTGCTTGCGTGAAGAAATACAACGCATAATCGTCTTTATACTCGGGCGTATACACGCTGTACGGCACTTGATTTCTAACTATTTCTGCAATCTTCGAAATCAAATCGGGCGTATTCGCCGTAATGCCTTTGGCGTTTGCAATTCTAATCAATTCGTTTTTGGTTTCTTGCGGTAAGTTCAAATAAGTTTTTTGTACGAACTCGCGATACGCAACTTCCGCGCTTTCGTAAGGCGTGCCTGCGAGCGAATAAACGGTATTCGGGTCGTATTCGTACTGATACGCTTGCACGGCATAATTCAGCCAAGAATCGGTGGAAATCTGGCAATCGTTCTTATCCGTATTGCCTGCATACCCTGCATAGTTTAACAGCATATACGGCAAAGTCGAATAATTCGTCGAAAGGGAAATCTCCACTTTCTCGGCTTTCGCATACGCAAGCGCAAGCGCCGTAAAATACAAAGGATTTACAGGCGTTTCACCCGTATACGGCGTAGCTTTTGACCAGCTTGAATAAGCGTAGTCGCCAAAGCTGTTTACTCTGAAATACGCTCTGTGATTTTTATTTGCCGTCGCTTTAAAAAGCGTTGTATCGCGCATCTCCCCATATTCCGAATCCGTGATTTCACCGCCTAAATCACCGTTATCATTTTCAGGCAAAGTAATAGGCGGGGGCGGCAATTCAGGCATGTCGGTGGCAGGTTCAACCGTCAACGTACCGTAATTTAAAACGATATCGTAGCCTGTTGTCATATCGTTTTTCTTATCGTCGATAATTCTAACCGTTAAAATATTCGGCTTACTTCCAACGTCTTTTATGCTTGTATAATACGGAATATCAAAATCAAATCCGTGAATTTCTCCGCTAACGATATCAACGTGTTTATACCAAAAAGTTGAACCGTTATACTTCCAAGTATAAGAAATCGTTAAAAGCTCCAACGGCGCGGGGGTGACGGTAAGTTTTCCCTTTTCAACGCATTCGAAAATATAGTTTGCGGAAACGTTTTCTTCTCCACTCATCACGACGAAATCAACGATTAAATTATCAACGGTATCCGGCAATAATAACGCCGTTGTTTCAAAAGTTAAAATTTGCCCGTCTACACATTGTTTTTCGCTGATAAATACTATTTCATCATGAATAAGCGGCGTACCGTCGAATTGCTTTTTCGCGCTAAACGTTTTATATTGCACGATAAACGGCGTAATCTTGAGCATACCGAAGTTTTCCGTGATAGCGTAGTTGCCCGTCACGTCGTTTTCGTCAGCATCTTGAATTTTATACGGGATTACATTTACAATCTCGCCAACGTTGGTAATCGTAGGATTTATCCCGTTCTGAACTATTTTTTGATTAGGCGCAAGCGTACCCTTTCGTATCACCAAGTTCGCCGCACCGAGCGGTGTTCCGTCGTAGACTTTGCTTTCCGTAGGCGTTTCAATCGTAATCTCTCTTGGCGTGATTTTAACGGGATTTTCGATTAAATATACTTCGTAGTTTCCCGCTTCTATCATATCGTCGCCGTTTTTATCTACGATAGAAACCGTAATCGTATTGATAGCGTCGATTACGTCTTTAGCTTTTTGATATTTTACGGAAATCGTAGCGGTATCCGTTTGAGCAAAAATCGGATCGCTATCCGTAAGAGAAAGGACTTCATACGCGCTCACGTCCACTTCCACGCCGTCGTAAACCTTTTCTACGCCCGTAGAAGTAATTTGCACCCCGCGCGGTTGAATAAAGAGGATGCTTTCTTCATACGTAATTTCATAGTTCTCAAAATAGGAAAGCTCTTCATTTTCTTCGTCTACGATATTAAATCTATCCACAAAGTTTTTATCTTTTATGACGTTTTTAACCGTTGCATATCGTACTTCGACAATAGGTTTTTGCCCTTGCACGATTGCAGGTTGATTTTCAATCGGCGTGGTAATCGTATACCCGCTTACGTCGTGTTCGTAGCCGTCGTATACTCCAACGTAGCCCGCCGTCGTAATCGTAATCGGTCGATATTGCACGCACAACTTACCAAACTCGTAAGAAATTTCGTAGTTCGCGGAAACGTCTTTATCTTCGGCACTCCAAATGACTGCGTTTTTAATTTCGTTGTCCGTGCCTTCCTGCCCTTCCCGTCCGTAGTTTGCGTTCGTTTGTTCACTCAAATAAGCAACATAATGTACAGCGTGTTTAAATACAAGTGGTGTTTCATCCGAAATGAAATGATCGTGGCAAATAAGCGCCGTTCCGTCGTAATACTTCCACGCCGTACCCGAAATAATCGTAAGCGGGCGGGGCGAAACGGTCAACGTACCCGTCAGATAGGTAATATCGTAATTGCCCGTCGTTTTTTCCGTTTTCGAATACCCGATTTCCACGCTCGTTAAATCGCAACTTCCTTCGCCTGCATCTGTTCTTTCTCCGACTGCCACAAAGCTTAAAATGGACTGATTTTCCACCAAGCCTTCCCCGCCGATACGATAGTTCTTCCCGTCAAACACAAGCGGTGTTCCGTCGTAAATCTTTTCCGCATACGGCTGAACGGTAATCGGGCGAGCGTAGATTTCAAGCGTGCCAAACTTAACGGTAAACTCGTAGTTATCCGTCGTTTTTTGGTCTTTTTGATTATAAATTTCCGTGCCTATCCATTCGTTGGTAATCTTACCGACGTTGCAAATTTCGGGAACAGTTTCCGAATACACGTATTCGTCGGGCGCAAGCGACCCTGAAATTACGTCATAAACGTATCTTCCCCACGTTTGCCCGTCGTACATTTGATAGCAACTGCCAGTTTGTATAGTTAATTCCCGTTTGTTGACGGTAAGTTTCCCAAAATCTTCGGTAAGGGTATAATTGTCCTTCGTAGGAAGTCCGTCTTTATCAAGAATAACTAACTCAACGGTGTTTTTCTCCGTGCCTGCGTTCGTGATAGAAGCCCAGTTTTTCAGCTCTTCTCTTTCCGACGGCGCAAGTCCTTCGTTTTCGCCCGTTGAAAGAACGTAGCTTTCACAAGACAGCGGAGTGCCGTCGTAAGTTTTTTCGTCGCTATCCGTCGTAATCGTAATCGGACGCGGGGTAATCGTAATTTCGCCGTATTTATAAGTAATCTCATAATTAGGCGTCACGTTATATTCATCTCCCCAACGCTTCGTATAGATAGCAAGCGACAGTATATTTTTCTCCGTGCCCACGATTTTACGCGCGGTAAAAGCTTCTATCTTATGATATTCGTCTTTTACGATGGATAATTCAGAAATTACTTTGAACGCTATTTTGCTTTGCTCCGCACCGTTATAAACGTTTCTTAAATCTTCCGTTTGGACGGTAATCGGGCGGGGTTTGATAAGTAAGCCACCGTAGCGATAGGTAATTTCATAATTTTCCGTCGTATCTTCTCCGCCTACGACGAAAATCGAACATTTAATCTCGTTCGGATAACTCGCTATTTCACCCTTTTCAGTCCAAAATACTTGCGTAGCTCCACATTCCGAATCTTCCGCCACCTTTATATCTTGCCCGTCGGCAAGCGGGTTAGGAGTTTCTTCCGACACCCAAAGCTCAAGGCATTGTTTCATTTGACCGTCGTAAATCCATTCACCCGAGCCCGTTTGAACGGTAATCGGACGTTTTGTTATGCTAAGCGTTCCGTCTTGGAAAATGGGCGCGTAGTTTACCGTTCTTTCTTCTTGCTTGCTATCTACGATTTTAAAAGTATCTTCTTGTATCCACGCGCGAGCGTCGTTTTGCGCTACCGTTTTAATCGAGCCGTTTACGGTAGCCGTTGCCACGTGCCCTTCGGCAAGACCGTTTTCAAGCTCAAAAAGCCCCGTTCCGTCCGCTGTGTAGAAACCGTCCGCCGAGTGTTCGTAGCCGTCGTACATCCAAGACAAAGTGTTTGCCGTCACGTAAATTGGACGGGGGGAAATTTGCAAATACCCGTATTCGTAGGCAATCGCATAATTCCCGCTAACGTCGGTAGTTTCGTCGCTCCCTAAAACGCTGACGGTAAATTCATTTTTGACTGCGCCGTCAGACACGTAAACAACGGTCGTATACGTTTCGCTGATTTTATACGTATGCCCTTCTACTAACCCGTCGCCTGAAATACTTGCAATTTGCGCTAAGCCGTGCGGTTTCCCGTCAAAGGTGAACGTGGCATCTTGCGTATAGACGGTAATCGGGCGGGCGGTGATTTTTATCTTGCCCTGCAAAACGGTAAAATCGTAATTTCCCGTCATATCCTGCTCTTCGCCTTTCAAAATGAGCATTTTGTTTTCGCTGACCGTTTCACCCACGTTCGTTCTCGTAGTAAATTCCGTAATCGTCGGGACTTCGCCAGCAATACACCCGCCCGAAACGGTGATAAAATCGGTCAGACGGTATTCTTGCCCGTCGTAGACGGTCGTTAAATCGGTGAATTGCACAGTATATTCTTTCGGTAAAATTTTTAAAATGCCGTATTCGTAGCTAAGAGCGTAATTCTCCGAAACGTCCGCGCCGTCTTCGTCAAGAATCATAGCTTCTAATTGATTAACCTTTCCGCCAACGCTTCCGTCTTCCAGACGGATTACTTGGCTTATTTGCAAAAGTTCGATATCCGTATAAGCGTCTTTGTAATGTACTATTTGATGACCTTCGGCAAGCGGATTTACCGAGCTGTCCGCAACACTAAGCGTTATATTCTCGTGCGCGTTGCCGTCGTACGTCCATTCTCCCGATGCCGTTTGCACCGTCAACGGGCGTTTTTCCACTTCCAACGAGCCGTATTCATACCTGATTTTATAATTCGCCGAAACGTCCTTACCGTTTACGTCTTCCACGACGTATTCCACTTGGTTTTCACTCGTAGAAACCCCTTTTATTGACGTAGTTTTAACGGCTTTTAAAGTATGCCCTTCCACTAATTTCGTATCGGAAATAATTTCATATTCCGTTTGCTCGTGCGCTTTACCGTCGTAAAGCCATTTCATGGAAGCCGTTTGAACGGTTATTTCACGGGCGCGAACGATTAAATCCCCAAACGTATAGGAAAATTTATAACGCTCCGTCACGTCGTTTCCTTCGCTATCCGACACGGTGATATACGTATGGTTAGCCGTCGTTCCTACGTCCGTTTGCGATACGCCGAACTCAAAATGTGGAATATCCCCGTCCACGAACGACCCGCTCGTAATTTCGTATTCTTCAAAGCTAAACGGCGTACCGTCGTAAATATGTACGGCGTCGTGCACGGTTATCCCCACCGTTCGTTCGGTAAAGGTAATCGCCGACGACGAAAGGGTAAAGCGATACGACGACGTCACGTCTTCGCCTGCCGAGTTCGTGATTTTAATATATTCCGTAATCGGCAAAACGGTGGTTTCCGCGCTGGAAACGTCGGCGTAGTCGAATTTCGAGCAAGTAATTTCGTCCCCTTCGGCAAGTTCCGCTGAAAGCACGGGAAGTGAGCCGTATTCTACTTCTTCTTGCCCGATTGTTATCTCAATTTCTTTGGGTTGAATAGTGAAAGAATGTACGTCGCCGTACGTTTTTCCACCGAACGCGCCTACGGAAACCGCGCGGATTTTATAATCCCCAACGGAAGTCGGACGAACGCTCGACCAACTGTTTGAGCCTTTTTGGGCGTATTCGTATTTTACGTTCTCGAAAATTGCGCTCGCTTCATAAGACAGCTCTTGTCCGTACACGATTTCGGCGGGACAGTCTACTTCGTCGTATACAATCCCGTTAATGCCGAGCGTGACCGAACTCGTAGCCGCCACCCCTGCCGCGACTGCAATAATCGCAACGCGGAAGCGTTTTACGAATTTAAATACGCTTGCTATTTTTGATATTGTCTTTGCATATTTTTCGTATAACATAGACAGTTCCTTTTTCTTGCTCCATAACCGTCAAAACGGTAGATTTTTTATTTGGTTATTTTTAAAATTCCCTTTACTTTGTTTACCTTATAGTTTGCGGAAACGTCTTTCCCGTCTTTATCATAAACGGTATAAGAAAGGATTTGATTATCCGTTCTTCCTATTTTGGAAAGTTCTTTTAACGCTTGCACTTGTACGACGATATAATGCCCGTCGCCTAAATGTGCGCAAAATTCGCCCGAAGCGTATTCCTTTTGACCGCTCGTTCCTTCGTAAACAATAGGCTCGTAGTCCGAACTAATCGTATATTTCGGACAAATAATCACCCCGCCGTTCAAGGAATCTTTGGATACGGTTAAACTGCACGCCGTTAAGGTAATTTCACGTTTACTTACGTATAAAGAGCCGTAATCGCCTGCGATTTTATAATAATAGCTGACGTCGTTGCCCTGTTCGTCTACGATTACGA
>JAEIGA010011194.1_pt1 | contig 13620 bp, 14 predicted proteins | sample 9270691 | NCBI WGS metagenome assembly JAEIGA01 (sample SAMN17057246, study PRJNA624740) | gut metagenome | biome: biome; isolation source: fecal sample | host: Bos grunniens | place: China: Xizang | collected 2019
CTCATATGTACCATTATAACACGTGATATAATATTATATGTATGTATAATAAATTTGCTGAGTTTTTGAAAGATAAAAAATCTATTTGTATTATTCAAGCCGAGAATCCAGACGGAGATTCGCTAGGCTCTGCAGTGGCGTTAGATTATTTATTGAATGACAAAGAGATAAGTTTGTATTGCCCGGTTGACATTCCAAAATATCTACATTATTTTGCAGATTGGTCTAGAGTAACGAATGAGTTTGATTTTAAAGCCGACGGGTATATCATTGTAGACACCGCGGCTGAAGTTTTATTGTCTAAACTACTAGAAGACACAGCGATTCGTAATAGATTATACAACGTGCCAGTTTTTGTGATGGACCATCACGAAACTGAAGATGATTTAAGCTTCCCGCACGAGGCGATAATAGAGGTTTGCCCGGCGACATGTGAATTAATCTATAAAATCGCGCGTGAACAAAAAATCGAGATCAGTAAAGATGCAGCGGGAGCGATTTTTCAGGGTATATTATCTGACACCTTGGGGCTAACTAGCAATTCCGTTACGGCCGAGACTTTTGAAATCGCCGCAGAGCTCACCCGACTTGGCGCAAATATCGCTGAACTAGAAGACCGTCGCCGTGAGTTTATGAAAAAATCGGCTCGGATTTTAGACTATAAAGCAGACTTGATTAAGCGAGTGGAATACTCTTTGGACGGGGAACTTGCTACCGTGCATATACCATGGGATGATATTCGTGAATATTCTGATGAATATAATCCAAATGTACTAATTTTGGAGGAGCTCCGCTTAGTGGAAGGCGTAAAAGTGGCTGTAGCAATTAAAACTTATCCGGACGGTAAGGTAACCGGCAAGATTCGCTGTGGTTCTGAGGCGCCTATCGCTGAAAAAGTTGCCGGGTATTTTGGTGGTGGCGGGCATCCATATGCAGCTGGTTTTCGCACTTACGATACCACTTACGAAGAAGTGCTCGCAGATTTAGTAAAAATTGTTCCGGGTTTAATTGCGGAGGCCAAAGATGTTTCTGATTAATAAGCCTTTAACGCTAAAGAAAAAACGCGATTTTTGTTTAAGTAAACATCCACGTCTCACGGTGGTTTTTATCCATGGTGTTGCTTCTTCTTCTGAGGCTTTTAAGAACACCTTGAATTATTTAAGTGGTACACCATCGATGCGCGATATTCGGTTTGTAACTTTTGATTTGCTTGGCGCAGGAAAATCGTATACTTCGGACAAACTAGAATACGATGCTAAAGAGCAAGTTGAAGCCTTGCATAATTCTATTCTCAAACTAAAGTTAAAAACTCCTCTAGTACTCGTGGGACATTCAATGGGGAGTCTGGTTGCTTTAAACTATGTAAACACATTTAAAAAATCGGTAAAAGAATTAATTATGGCTTCGCCGCCACTGTACACAGAAAAAGATTTAAATCATCCTGCGTTTAAAGAAGCAGTAAAAAGATTTGAAGATTTTGTCGGTAACAGGCACAAAGGTATGACTTCCAAAAAACAATTTAAAAACTCAATGGAGAAAATTGTTTTAACTGACAAAAATTACAAATTGGTATCCAAAATTACTACAAAGACCATATTATTATATGGCGACTTAGACCAATTCATTTCGTCTTACAATATTCCAGCTCTTTTGAAAGCAAATCCAAAATATTTGAGCGCAATCAAAACGATTGGCGCGCACCCGATGTCGCGTGATAAATACCAAAAATTAGTGCCGATATTAGAGGAGGTATTGAATGAAATTGTATAATACATTAAGTCATAAGATAGATGATTTTAAGCCGCTCGGTGACACAGTAAAAATGTACACTTGCGGGCCCACGGTTTATGGCTATCAGCATATTGGCAATTATGCATCATATATTTATTGGGACCTTTTGATTCGCGCATTAAAACTTGATGGTTTTCGCGTAAAAAGAGTTTTGAATTTTACTGATGTTGGGCATCTTACTTCAGATGGCGACGAAGGCGAAGATAAGCTCGAAAAAGGAGCCGCCCGCGAGGGAAAGAGCGTCTACGATATTGCCAAGTTTTATGGTGATGATTTCTTGAGAAATTTTCGGGCGCTTAATTTGACTGAACCAGATATTATTGCGCACGCTACGGATTATATTGAAGAAGATAAAAAGGCCGTCGAAAAAATGACTGAGGCTGGTTACACTTACGAAACAAAAGATGGTGTTTATTTTGATACTTCCAAATTTGCTGCCTATGCGGATTTTGCTAGATTAGATTTGGAAGGTTTGAAGGCTGGTGCTAGAGTTGGTTTTTCTGACGAAAAACGAAATGCTTCGGATTTTGCCGTTTGGAAATTTATCCAGCCCGGAGAAAAACATGCTATGCGTTGGGACTTTTTGGGGCGTCCTGGCTATCCTGGTTGGCACCTAGAATGTTCCACGATTATTCACAAAGAGCTAGGCGAGCCAATCGATATTCACACTGGTGGGATAGATCATATTCCGGTGCACCACTCTAATGAGATTGCACAGACTTATGCTATCAGCGAGCGACCATTAGCTAAATATTGGTTGCATTGTAATTTTATTACGATTGATGGCGAAAAGATTTCAAAATCGATTGGTAATATTTATACTTTGGACGATTTGGCCGAAAAAGGTTTTTCGCCGATGGATTATAAGATGTGGGTGCTCCAGGGGCATTACCAAGGTACGCGCAATTTTACCTTTGAGAGCTTGGAAGCGGCAAAATCTCGTAGACTAAACTGGCGAAACCGCATTGCGCTTTGCTATCAAAAAGAGATTATATCTAGCGGCACTTTCGACGATATTTTGGCTGCAGTAAATAATAATTTGAATTCTGCTGAAGCATTTGCAATTATCGATAATTCTGAATTATCGCTTGAAGACTGGAAAAAGGTTAATGAACTATTTGGCCTAAATTTAATTAATGATTCACCTGATATTGATGCCAAAACTCGTGCTTTGATAGAAGAACGAGCGTACGCTAGAGCAATTAAAGATTTTGCGAAGTCTGATGAAATCCGCGATAAACTCGCCACAAAGGGAATTGCTGTCCGCGACACTGCGGATGGCGCAATTTGGGAATATCTGGTATAATATGTACCATGGATAGATATGAACCGCTCAAAATAGAAGAAAAATGGCAAAAAATTTGGGAAGAAACCGAAGCTTTTAAGGCAATAGAAAAGCCAGATGAACGCAAGATGTATATTGCGGAAATGTTTCCGTATCCATCTGGCGCTGGCCTCCATGTAGGGCACGTGCGCAACTTTACGATTGTAGATGTTCTGGCGCGGTTTTATCGTCAACAAGGTTTTAATGTGCTGCGTCCGTTTGGTTATGATACTTTTGGCCTTCCGGCCGAAAATTATGCAATCAAAACTGGTACTGCTCCACAAGAAGTTACCAAGACAAACATTGATAATTTCAGAAAACAAGCTAAACGTCTAGGTTATGCGATTGATTGGAGCCGTGAAATTAATACTTCTTCTCCAGAATACTACAAGTGGACTCAGTGGTGTTTTTTGCAACTTTATAAAAAGGGCTTAGCTTATCAAAAAGAATCTTACCAGTGGTGGTGTCCAGAAGACCAGACTGTACTCGCTAACGAGCAAGTAGAAAACGGTAAATGTTGGCGTTGCGGTCACGAAGTTGAAAAGAAAAAGATGAAACAGTGGTTTTTCAAAATCACTGAGTATGCCGATGAACTACTTGATGAAATTGATTCTCTCGATTGGCCAGACAAAATCAAAACCATGCAGAAAAACTGGATTGGTAAAAGCACTGGCGCTGAAATTGATTTTGAAGTTGAGGGGGGCGCGCCAAGAACTACTGTATTTACTACTCGTCCAGATACTATTTACGGTGCAACTTTCCTAGTAGTAGCACCAGAATACCCTGGCCTCGCTAATTTAGTAAACGATGACACCCGCGAGGCGGTTCTGGCCTACAAAGATGCTGCTCTAAAAAAATCTGAAGTTGAACGCCAAGAAAACAAAGAAAAGACCGGTGTATTTACAGGTGCTTTTGCAATTAACCCGGCTACTAAAGAAAAAATCCCAATTTATGTGGCAGATTATGTACTTGCAGGATACGGTACCGGTGCGATTATGGCGGTACCAGCCATGGACGCACGCGACCGTGAATTTGCCGAAAAATTTGATTTACCAGTAGTAGAAGCAGAGCTTTGTGATTTTGATAAGTTTGGTACGCCAAAAACCACTTATAAAATGCGCGACTGGCTGATTTCTAGACAACGCTACTGGGGTTGTCCAATTCCAATTGCTTATGACAAAGAAGGCAATCCTCATCCAATTCCAGAGGATCAGTTGCCGGTGCTCATCCCTGAAGTAGAAGATTACAAGCCAGACCATACCGGGCGTTCGGCGCTCGCCAAAGCCAAAGATTGGCTCAAAGTTACGATTGATGGCGAAGAAATGACGCGTGAGACCGATACATTAGATGGCTACGCATGTTCATCTTGGTATCTTTGGCGCTATGCTTCACCACACGATGACGCCGCGGCTTGGGACCAAGATGCAATTAAGTATTGGGCGCCAACTGATGTTTATGTAGGTGCAGACCACGCCGTAGCACATCTTCTTTATATTCGTTTCTGGTGCAAATTCTTTGCAGACGAAGGCTATCTGCCGTTTCGTGAGCCGGTCAAAAAATTGATTTATCATGGATATATTAATGCGCCTGATGGCAAGAAAATGAGCAAGTCTAAAGGTAACGTAATTGATCCTTTGGATGTGATTAATGATGGATATGGCGCAGATACTTTGCGCACTTATGAAATGTTTATCGGTCCAGTTGAGCTTGATGCAGCTTGGGACCCTCGAAGCGTGGGTGGTGTCTATCGCTTCCTTAATCGTTGCTACAACCTAGTGTTTACGTCGGATCAATCGTCTTCCTCGGGAGCGCTCGAGGGTGCTAGCCCAAGCTTTACTCCCTCGGAAGAGATTGACTCCTCCGCAATAATAATTCGTAATAAGACAATTAAAAAAGTAACTGATGATATTTACCACCAGAATTTTAATACTGCGGTGGCAGCATTGATGGAATACGTAAACGAACTATACAAAGTGGGTGCAGATGAAGAAGATTTGATTACTCTTGCGAAATTACTCAAACCATTTGCCCCACATCTGGCTTCTGAAATGCTAGAGAAATTAAATACAAATGATGAGTGGCCGAAGTGGGATGAAAAGTACCTTACTGAGGATACCGTAGAAGTTGTGGTCCAAGTCAACGGCAAGCTTCGCGCCAAACTAACCGTAGATAAAAGTGATTTGGAAGACGAAGAAAAAATCGTGGCGATGGCACTTGCCGATGAAAAGATTAAAAAATTCACCGAAAATGGCGTTAAGAAAACCATTTTCGTACCAAAAGCTAAGCTTGTGAATATCGTAGCCTAATATGAAGTTAATATTGGTTTTAGATAATATTAGGTCGTGCTACAATGTGGGCGCGATTCTTCGCTCAGCGGAAGGATTCGGCGTAGAAAAAGTGATTCTATCTGGATACACACCACGCGTGCATGATACTAATTTATTACCGCATCTACGTGACAAATTAGACCGCGAGATTCACAAAACCGCACTTGGCGCAGAAGATATGCTAGATATATATTCATGTGATGATATAAAACATGAACTTTTTGACTTAAAATCTAAAGGGTGGCAAATCGTAGGGCTAGAAAATAATATCCGCGACGAACGACTTTTCGCATTAAACAGCCCCAACTTAAAGCAAAAAATATCAGATAAGGTGGTATTAATTCTAGGTGAAGAAGTGGGTGGAATTGATAATTCACTCTATGATATAATTGATCTGTTTATTGAAATCCCGATGCGTGGGCAAAAGGAAAGTTTTAACGTATCTGTAGCTAACGGCATAGCTTTGTATGGTATAATGAATCTATGATTAAAGTTTATACGACACCAACCTGCATCTATTGCCATGCGCTTATGGACTGGCTTGACGATCTCGGCGTAGAGTATACAGAAATGGATGCAACTAAAGAGCCAAATATCACAACTGTGCCAGTAACGGAAATTAATGGCCAGAAAATTGTAGGTTTTGATCGCCCGGCCATTAAGAAAGCCTTGAAAAACTTATAAATTAGTGGTATTATAGACGAAATTAGATATTATTAAAGGAGCAAAATGCCTGAACCTAAAAAACAAAGCAGCCCAAGAAAGACCGGTCTTCGCCGTAGTCATATTCGCTTGGCGCTAGCTCGCACTGTTAATAAAACATCACCGGTTAAGGTCTTCGAGACTAAGAAGAAGACACCAAACCTTAAAGTAAAAACTATTAAGAAAAAAGAAGCGTAAATTATGGCTAGCAATCGACATTTAGGTAGAGTTATTGTCTTACAGAGCTTATATGAATATGAGCTTAGGACCCTCGCATCGGACCCAGAAGTCGAACTAGACGTGATTATTGCCAAAAATATTGAACCATACGAAAAGGCGCTCGGTGATACTGAGTTTGTCTATAATTTGGCTCATAAGGTTTCTGAGAATTTTGAAACTTTAGATAAAGCCTTGCAACCAATGGCACCGGAATGGCCAATTAGTTCAATTTCGGCGATAGATCGCAACGTCCTAAGAATGGGGCTATACGAGCTTTCGGAATGCCGGGAACAAATCCCTCCGAAAGTTGCCATAAACGAAGCTGTAGAGCTCGCGAAAGCATTCGGATCGGATAATTCGTCAAAGTTTATTAACGGCGTACTCGGCACTGCTTATCGTGAACTCGGAATCAAAGAAGAAGAAAATGAACCAAAACATAAGACCAATGGTGCATCCAAGAAAGATGATACCAAGAGTGGGGGAACCGACGGCGAGAAGAGCACTAAAGGTGCCGGAAGCGTTGCCGACGGAAAGAATCAAGGAATCTCCGCTTAAGAAAATCACCTCTGCGGTATTTCGCAAAAAAACGGCGATTCAGGAGATTGTGCGTGAGCCAACTTCTGGTGGAATTGTTTTTCGTTTGACTCATGACCAAAAAGACATTGAGATACTCTTGATCCAGGATTCAAAGGAGCGTTGGACTATCCCAAAAGGCCACATTGAGCCGGGGGAAACCGCCAAAGTTACTGCTCGTCGTGAAATTGAGGAAGAGACCGGACTCAAAAACGTTTCGGTTTTGGCTTGGCTTGGTAAGATTCATTTCAAATATCGCCGGGCAGACAAACTGGTGCTTATGACTACACAGATTTATTTAGTCCAAGCACTAGATGACCACGAGATGCCAATTGGTGAGAAATGGATGAAAGGGATTAAGTGGTTTTCATTTGCTGATGCACTTGAAGCGATTGAGTACGAAGATATAGAAAAATTAATGCTAATTGCAAAGAAAAAGATTCGCGCAGGCGAATTCTAAAATAGGAGGCAAAGATGGACACAGCGCCGTATCAGGAGTTTGCAAAAGAAAAACTCGGATTTGAATTTAATGATATTAATCTATTGGTGACGGCACTCACGCACCGTAGCTATGTGAATGAGCATAAATCAGCGCACGAGCACAACGAGAGACTTGAATTTCTCGGCGATGCGGTGCTAGAATTAGTTTCTTCAGATTTTTTGTATAGGAATTACAACGAACCTGAGGGAATTATGACAGCTCTAAGGGCTGCTTTGGTCCGCACAGAATCGATTGGAGATGCGGGCAAAGAACTTGGCTATGAGCCTTTGGTGCGTTTGTCTCGTGGCGAAAAACACGGCTCGGACAGGGCACATGACGTAATTTTGGCCGATTGTTTTGAGGCAGTGATTGGTGCAATTTATTTGGATCAAGGTTACGACGCGGCAAAAGATTTTATTTCTAAGCATATCTTAGTGAAGATTGATACCATTCTAGAAGAAGGCACTTGGCGCGACGCAAAGTCTTATATGCAAGAGCTCGCGCAGAAAATTGATGGTATCACACCGGTCTATAAGACTATTCGCGAAGAAGGCCCAGACCACGATAAGATGTTTACCGTGGGAGTATATGTGGGTGAAGTGCTTAAGGGCACAGGTACCGGACACTCCAAACAGGAAGCTCAAACAATGGCTGCGCGCGAGGGCGTGAAACTCTATCGCAAAGAACACAAAGATATTTGATTTTTTACAGCAAGTATGTTATAATAGTGGTACTTTTTTATGCTTGAGGGGAGGTGAGCAGATGGTGAAAAAAGTATATATTGATTCTGATGGCTCTCGTTATGAGAAAAATAGAGCGTATCTAATGGAGTCAATTAAGTATATTAATGAAAAAGGAGATATCTGGTGGGATCTTTGTATTGGTTTGATTGCGGATTTAAATACGTCCTGTACCGCCTTGGGCAAACCTGTTATACAAAACCCCGAAGAATATCTTACCGAAAAGATAAAGAGTCATTCATAATAATGGCTCTTTTTTCACCACTGTTTACCTTGACTTTTTAGCATAAGTGTGGTATAATGAAGGTATAAGGTAGTTTTCTGTTGTCTATAATAAAAAAGGAGGGGGATAAAAATGACAGAGGACATTAAAAGAATAAAATCCGCTATCAAAAAATATAAGAGTGGGGATAAAGAAATGCTCAGATATATAAGAAATATCGAAAGCGAAGATGGTGTAAGAGAAATATTAAATGAGCTATTTGATGGAGGAAATTCCGCGATTAGCAAAAATACCAAAGTTCGTCATACCCAATATGAAATTGATGAACTTTGGAATAAAAAAGGCATGAGACTAGAGGATGTCTCACCAAAAGCTAAAAAGTATTTTTCTTTAAGATTCTTAAAAGGGGAGCAAATCAACCCTGACCCCAATACGGAAAAAAACAAAGCGGCTATCAAAAGCCTAAAATATGCAGTTGATAGCAGTAATGGCCGCTGCAAGCGGCTTGCTGAGAGTCTAAACGATCATCTGGTCGCACTGGGCTTCAATGAAATGAGCCAGATGCAAATAGAAGATTGGTTAAACTGGCTAACCTTCCGTTATGAAGTGCGGAAGAACCGGGATGGCAATTTGTTATTTGAGCCTGGCTACAACGCCAGGATTGAGATTCGCGATTTTTACGATGATAAAAATCGCAAAGAGTTTTGGAAAATAACAAAATACCTTTTAGACCATGACTATATAATGCCAATGGGACTAATTGGTAGAATAGTAAAAGAAAGCAGCGGGCAATAAACCTGAAGAGAGCAGTGAAATCATTGCTCTCTTTTTAATTTTATGATATAATGGTGCGAAATAATAATTTAAGGAGAAAAAATGCTAGCGATTCGCATGCAACGTAATGGCCGGTCACATTATCCAACGTACCGGATAGTCGTCCAAGAAGCGCAGCGCCACCCTCTTTCGGGTCGTGTTGTAGCCGAGGTCGGCAACTACAACCCAGCAACCAAGGCTCTTACCTTGAATAAAGAGGCTGTGGAGAAATATCTTAAAAATGGCGCACAACCATCTTCTCGTGTAGCTTTCATACTAAAGAAAAACGGTATCAAGCTTCCAAAATGGTACAAAGAGCCAACTGTTAAAAAGGTTGCCGCAAAGCACGCAGACAAGCTTCGCAAGAATCAACCAAAGGAAGAATCCCCAGCTGAGACTCCAGCAGAGGAAGCACCAGTAGAGGCGCCAGCCGAAACTGAAGCTCCAGCAGCTGAAGAAACACTTGCAGAATAATTAAAAATAGTCCCCACGTGGGACTATTTTTGTTATATAATGGTTATATAAACTTTAAAAAGGAAAAATTATGGCTACCATTGACCAGCAATTTGTAGAATATATCGTAAAAACCTTAGTCAATAATCCGGAAAAAGTTTCGGTGGAACGCAAAATCGACGAAAAAGGTGTACTATTATCACTAACCGTAGACCCGGAAGATGTAGGCCGTGTAATTGGTAAGCGTGGTATCACTGCGCAATCCATTCGTATGCTCCTAAGAGCTCTAGGCACCAAGCAAGACGCTCGCTACAATCTAAAGATTGTAAACACCGATGAAGACGGCAATGAATTGCCACGCCCAGAGAAAAAGGCTACCAAAGAAGAAGTAGTAGTAGATGAAGCTACTCACGGCAATGCCGAGGATGCCGAAGTTGAAGAAGAAGAGTCTTCTGAACTCGCTGAAAAAACTCGTGCCGAGCTTGCCGATCTTGATGATCTTGATATATAAAAAGTCCTTGACATTTAATTCCGCTCGTGTATAATTGATATTAAGCTAACTAACTGCGAGTTCGCTTATACACATAAAAAGTTGAGAGTTTTATATATGTCTAAAAAGCGCGTTTTTTCCGTTGAAAACGCGTTTTTTGGTATTGTAATTTGAATTATTTGCGGTATAATTAGTATTAAGAAGTAGTGTGCCCTGTTTTTGGAGTGTCTCTGAGACTGGCAATCGATGAGATAAAAGCAGGCAGTAATCTTCGGCGCTGAGACAGCACCCTGTCTAGGGGTATGTTGTCAAAAAAGATACTAATAACACTAAAATATAAGGGGTAGAATGGCTACAACCAAAAAGTCCGGTGAACGTGTGTTTTTCACCGAAGGTGACCAAGCCCTCCCAATTCCGGATCTTACTGCACACCAGAAGGATTCTTGGGAAGACTTTGTCAAAAACGGACTGAGGGAAGTTTTTGCTGAGCTAAATCCGATCGATGATTATACCGGCCAAAAACTCTCACTCCGCTTTAAGGATTATTACTTTAAAGAACCAAAGGAAACTGAGGCTCAAGCAAAATACAATCTTGCTACCTATGAGGCTCCACTTCATGTCTTGGTAGAACTAGAAAACAAAGTAACTGGCACCAAGAAAGAACAAGACATTTACTTTGGCGATTATCCATGGATGACTGAAAGAGCAACTTTCATCATTAATGGTACTGAGCGTGTAATCGTATCACAACTGATTCGCTCTGCCGGTGTCTTCTTTACTGCTGAAGAAGCTGGTGTTAAGCGCTACTACGGCGCGAAGGTAATCCCAGGTCGTGGTGCCTGGCTAGAATTTGAAACCGCAGCTAGCGGTGCGATTAGCGTAAAAATTGACCGCCGTCGTAAAATTCCAGTTACAACTTTCCTTCGTGCACTTGGTTTATCAAGAACCGAAATTGAGAAAAAGTTTGCCAATATTGATAACGGCGAGAAAAAATACATCGAAGCTACCTTTGAAAAGGATACCACTTCTTCTCAGGGTGAAGCTTTGCTTGAAGTCTACCGTCGTATTCGCCCAGGTGATCTCGCTACAGTAGATAACGCAAAGTCCATGATTGAAAAGATGTTCTTTGATCCAAAGCGTTATGATTATTCTAACGTTGGTCGCTTTAAGCTCAATCGTAGACTCGGATTTGATACACCAAATGATCCAGCACATCGCACTCTCCAAATGGATGATGTGATTGCTATCGTTGCAGAAATAATCCGCTTGAACAACACTCAAGAGCCAGCTGATGATATCGACTCACTTTCTAATCGTCGTGTCAAACTCGTTGGCGAACTTGTACAAAGACAATTCCGTCTCGGAATGCTACGTTTACAACGTAATATCCTAGACCGTATGTCGATGGCAAATCCAGAAGATGTAACACCATCGCAACTTCTTAACTCTCGTCCAGTTGTTGCTGCAGTAAAGGAATTTTTCTCCACTTCTCAGCTTTCACAGCTTATGGACGAAGTAAACCCATTCTCAGAGCTTGCACACAAGCGCCGTCTAAGCTCGATGGGTCCTGGTGGTCTTACTCGTGAACGGGCCGGCTTTGACGTACGTGATGCTCACCCAACCCACTATGGTCGTATCTGTACCGTAGAGACTCCAGAAGGTGGCAACGTGGGTCTTGTGCTTAACTTTGCAACTTATGCTCGTATTAATGAATACGGCTTTATCGAGGCACCTTACCGCATAGTTAAAAACGGTAAAGTCACCGACGAAGTAGTTTATATGGATGCCGACACCGAAAACGACTGCGTAATCGCAGATGCATCCGTAAAACTAAACAAAGATGGTAAATTCGTAGAAGATTGGGTATCCGCCCGCGTTCACGGTACTCCTGCTCAGGTGGAAGCCAAGCGTGTTACTCATATTGATGCAGCACACAAGGAAATTCTTGGTGTGTCCGCTGGTCTCATTCCATTCGTAGAGAAAAACCGTGTTGACCGCTCTCTCATGGCTTGCGCCATGCAGAAACAAGCAGTGCCACTTCTTCGCTCTGATAATCCAGTCGTTGGTACTGGTATTGAGCGTGAAGTCGCAAAAAATACTTCACAGGTTGTAATGGCTACTGGCGCCGGTACCATTAAAAAAGCCGATGGTGAATCCGTAATTGTAACTTACGATAAAGGTGGTGACGTTGAATACAAACTTCAACACTTTGAAAAGACTAATGACGACCGTTGCTACAACCAACGTTGTAAAGTGGCTCGTGGCGAAAAGGTAAAGAAAGGCGACATTATCATTGAAGGTGCTTCCATCAATGATGGCGAGCTTGCGCTTGGTCGCGATCTTCTCGTAGCCTTCATGCCATGGCGTGGTTACAACATGGATGACGCTATCGTTATCTCCAACCGTTTAGTAGAAGACGATACTCTTACATCTATCAATATTAAGGACTTTGATGTAGAGGTTCGTGAAACCAAACTTGGCCCAGAACAAGTTACCCGTGATATTCCAAACGTATCTGAACACTCACTCCGCCACCTTGGCGAAGACGGTATTGTAACCGTTGGTGCAGAAGTTAAAAATGGCGATATCCTCGTAGGTAAAATCACTCCAAAGGGCGAACAAGAGCTTAGCTCTGAGGAACGTTTGCTCCGCGCTATCTTCGGTGAGAAAGCCAAAGACGTACGCGATACTTCCGTACGTATGAACGGTTCTTCAACCGGTAAAGTTGTAGACGTCCGCGTTTACACTCGCGAACAAGGTCACGAGCTAAAAGCTGGCGTGATCATGCAAATCAAAATCTTTGTTGCTGAAATGCGCAAGATCGGCGTAGGTGATAAGCTCGCTGGACGTCACGGTAACAAAGGCGTGGTTTCTCGCGTCCTTCCAGTAGAAGATATGCCATTTATGGCTGACGGTACGCCAATCGATATCGTACTTTCACCAATGGGCGTGCCTTCTCGTATGAACCTCGGTCAGCTCTTTGAAACTCACCTTGGTATGGCGGCTAGAGCCCTTGGCTACAAAGTTGCCACCCCATCATTTAACGGTGTACCAGATGAAGTAATTTCTGATGAGCTCGAAAAAGCCGGTTATGCCCGTGATGGCCGCGTACAGCTTTATGATGGTCTCACTGGTGAACCATTTAACGAACGTACATCCGTAGGTGTGATGCACATGCTCAAGCTTCACCACATGGTAGAAGACAAGATTCATGCTCGTTCTACTGGTCCTTACACTATGGTTACCCAACAGCCACTCGGTGGTAAAGCTCAAAACGGTGGTCAGCGTTTCGGGGAAATGGAAGTATGGGCACTCGAAGCTTACGGTGCTGCTACTACCTTGCAGGAAATGCTCACTATTAAGTCTGATGATGTTTACGGCCGTGCTAAGGCATACGAAGCTATCATCAAACACGAACCAATCGAAGGTCCAAAACTTCCAGAAGGTTTCAACGTGCTTGTAAAAGAGCTTCAAGGTCTTGGCC
>JAEIGA010011195.1_pt1 | contig 13620 bp, 11 predicted proteins | sample 9270691 | NCBI WGS metagenome assembly JAEIGA01 (sample SAMN17057246, study PRJNA624740) | gut metagenome | biome: biome; isolation source: fecal sample | host: Bos grunniens | place: China: Xizang | collected 2019
AAAGCTGGATTATTCTTGCAACAAGACCCGATGCAAAGATTTTTTACGGCTTTAAGGATGGCGTAACCCTTGAAGAATTTTCAAAAGCTATTGATGAGAGCGAAAACAGCTCCGATGCGATGGAAAAGCTTCTTTGCTCAATAGAAGTCAAAGCGGGAGATGTTATTTATATCCCTGCAAAAATGGTGCATGCAATCGGCTGCGGCTGTCTTCTTCTTGAAGTGCAGGAGCCTACCGATTTCACAATTCAGCCTGAACGCTGGTGCGGTGATTATAAGCTTTCGGATGAGGAAATGTATCTCGGATTATCCGGAGAAGCTGCACTTGAATGCTTTGATATGAATAAGCGTTTCCCTGCACCGCTTACACCCGAGGTTATTGAAGAATCCGAAGGATTGCTTTATGAATCGGTTATTGATGAAAAAATAACAACAAGCTTTAATGTGAAAATGATAACTCTTGACGGAGCAGAATTCGTTCTTGATAAGGGCGCATCAATTTATGTTGTGCTTGAGGGTGAGGGCGAAATCAAAGGAAATGATTACAGCAGAAAAATCAAAAAAGGCGATTATTTCCTTCTTCCCGATTGTGCCAAAGGCAACTATACTCTCTGCGGAAAAATAAAAACCGCGGAGTGTTATGCATAAAATATTATTCAAAGGAGAATTAAAATGGAACTTAAAGGATCAAAGACCGAAAAAAATCTTATGGCTGCTTTTGCAGGTGAATCCCAGGCAAGAAACAAATATACTTATTTTGCTTCCGTAGCAAAGAAGGAAGGTTATGAGCAGATTTCTGCAATTTTCCTTGATACAGCAAATAACGAAAAAGAACACGCAAAAATGTGGTTCAAAGCTCTCGGTGAGCTTGGCAACACAGCTGAAAACCTTCTTGCAGCAGCAGAAGGCGAAAACTATGAGTGGACCGATATGTATGATACCTTTGCAAAGGAAGCTGAAGAAGAAGGCTTTATGGAGCTTGCAATCAAATTCCGCATGGTAGCAGCAATCGAGAAGTCACACGAAGAGCGTTACCGTGCACTTCTTAACAATGTTGAAATGCAGAAGGTATTTGAAAAAGCAGAAGAAACAATGTGGGAATGCCGTAACTGCGGTCATCTTGTGATGGGCAAAAAAGCTCCTCAGATTTGCCCCGTTTGCGCTCATCCCCAGAGCTTCTTTGAAGTTCGTAAAGAAAATTATTAATCCGGAGAGCCGAAAGGCTCTCTTTTTTTGAAAAAATATTGAACAATTATATTACGGACTTGCTATTTTCTGTTCTTAACTATATAATAGATAAGTAAAAATATAATCAGGAGATATTATTATGAAAAAACTCGTTAAAATCATTTCGCTTGTTCTTGCGATGACATTAGTTTTCTGTGCTTGTTCAAACACCGAAACATCATTCACCTCAGACACAACGGCACCTGCCGGCAATGTTGATGAAACAACAGCGAACAGAAATCTTCTCGGCGAAGATTTGAATACCGAAAAAACAGAAGAATCAGATTCATCCGAAACTGTTTCAGGTCATACAAAAATTAAATTCACAATGAAAAACGGCGGAGAATTCATTGTTGAGCTCTATCCTGAATATGCTCCCAAAACTGTTGAGAATTTTGTTAAGCTTGTTAAAAAAGGTTTTTATAACGGTTTAACCTTCCACAGAGTTGTTGAAGACTTTATGGCTCAGGGCGGTGACCCCGAGGGCACAGGCTATGGCGGAAGCGACGAGGAAATTTACGGCGAGTTCCTTTCAAACGGCTATTCACAGAACACACTTTCTCATCAGAGAGGTGTTATTTCAATGGCTCGCACAGGTGTTTATGACTCCGCATCATCACAGTTCTTTATCTGCTATGGTGATGCTTCATTCCTTGATGGCTCATATGCTGCATTCGGCAAAGTAATTGAGGGTATGGAAGTCGTTGACGGTTTCCTTGATGTTAAGCGAGTTTACGGTTCAGACGGAGCTCTCTCAAAACCTGTTGAGCCTATCGTTATTGAAAAGGCGGAGGTCGTTCTTTAATGAAAAATGTAGTTTTCAAAACATACCGTGCAACCGAAATCAAGTTTGTGAATAAGGTTGAAAACGGAACTAAAATTGAGTTTGAAAACAAATACAGCTATAATGTCAAGTATTCTCCGAATAACACCTGCATGGGTGAATTTACCGTTGAATGCTATGACAAGGCAAATAAAGATAAGTTTTATATCAAAGCGGTTATGCAGGGAATTTTCTCGTATAATCCTGAAGCTAAAAAGGAGCATATTCACATTGAATCGTTCAAGGAGCTTTATCCTTATATGCGTTCAATGGTTGCAACCTTAACGGTTAATGCAGGAATTCCTCCCGTGCATATTCCGAACTTTGATATTGAGTCCCAAAGCATATATAAATTCGGCAAGAACTGCTGAACCTACAGGTGATTAAATGTTAAATCGCAATTATCCCGATTATCAACGCAGTTTTGCCTGCGTTGATCTCGGCAAAATAAAGAAAAATTTTGATGCTTTAAGAAACTGCATTTCTTCCGATGTGAAGATTATGGCGGTTATTAAAGCTGATGCTTACGGTCACGGTTCGGTTGAAGTTGCAAAAGCACTTGATAACAGAACAGATTACTTTGCCGTTGCCGATATTGCCGAAGCGATTGAAATTAAAAATGCAGGAGTTAAAACTCCGATTCTTATTCTTGCATATACCAATCCAAGCCTTTTTGAAGTTCTTGCAGAAAACGGATTTACCGCAACAATTTATTCTCTTGAAGATGCAAAGGCTCTTTCTGAAACTGCGTCAAGGCTTGGCAAAACAGTTAAAATTCACATAGCTGTTGATACGGGAATGAGCCGTATAGGTTTTAATGATACTCCAGAAAATGCAGATATTGTTAAAGAAATATCAACGCTTTCAAGCATTGAAGTTGAAGGCATTTTCAGTCATCTTGCCTGCGCGGATATGGAAGATAAAACATCTGCACTCAATCAGAAAAGCAGATTTGATAAGTTTTTATCAATGCTTTCTGAGAGAGGTGTTGAAATTCCCGTTAAGCATATTTCCAACAGCGCGGCGGCAATTGATATGGATTGCGGCTACAGTATGGTTCGCCTCGGCATTTCACTTTACGGAATGTATCCTTCCGATGAAGTGAAGAAAGATAAGGTTGAGCTTGCTCCCGCAATGGAGGTTTTCAGTCACGTTATAAGGGTTAATGAAATAGATGCGGGCGTCGGTGTCGGATACGGTCACGCTTATGTTGCGGATAAAAAAATAAAGGTTGCAACTGTAAGCATCGGCTATGCGGACGGCTACAGCCGTGCTTTTTCAAACAAGGGTGTAGTGCTTATAGGCGGCAAAAGAGCCTGCGTTATAGGTAAGGTTTGTATGGACCAGATTATGGTCGATGTGAGCCATATTGAAAATGTAAAAGCGGGCGATCTTGTAGTTATTATGGGCAGAAGCGGTGATGAATTTATTTCTGCAGAAGAGCTTGGCTCTCTTTCGGGCAGTTTCAATTATGAGTTTATCTGCACGTTTATGCCCAGAGTAAAAAGAACTTATTTTGATGAAACAGAATAAAAACTCGGCAGGCTTCCCTGCCGTTTTTTTATGTAAGGATTGGATTTATGATTGAATTAATTTTAAACGGCAAATCCTCTTGGGAAAAAATCAAAGAAAGCGGAAAGAGCGTTGTTGTTTACGGAATGGGTAACGGTGCAGATAAAGTTATTGATGAGTTCATAAGGCTTGAGATTCCCGTTATGGGTGTAACAGCAAGCGATGATTTCGTGAGAGGACAAATTTTCAGAGCTTTTAAGGTTAGAAGGCTTTCGGAATTTGAGGGCGATTTTATTGTTGCAATTGCTTTTGCAAGCTGTATTCCTGATGTTATGAATCATATTTATTCGCTTTGCAATAATTATTGCGTTATAATACCCTGCGTGCCCGTTTTCGGAGAAGAAATTTTCAACAGAGAATTTATTGATAAAAATAAAAATGAAATTGAAAAGGCATATTCGCTTTTTGAAGATGAAGAATCAAAAAGAATTTATCGGGGCTGCGTTGAGTTTATGTTCGGCGGTGAACCTGATGTTTTAAAGAGTATTACCTGCGGAAAAGATGAAGTGTTTGAAAATATTCTTAATTTCAACAGCGAAGAATCTTTTCTTGATTTGGGAGCATACAGAGGAGATACCGTGGAAGAGTTTCTTCGGTATACAAAAGGGGAATATAAAAGCATAATTGCCCTTGAGCCTGATAAACGCAGTTTCAGAAAATTGCTTGCATATGTTGAAAATAAAGAAAATATTCTTCCCGTGCAAAAGGCAATTTACAGCTGCGATTCTGTGGCATTATTTAATTCTGCAGCGGGCAGACAGTCTTCTTTTTCTGAAAAAGGCGATGAAATTGAAACCGTAACAGTTGATACGCTTGCAGAGAATAAAAAAATAACCTATCTTAAAATGGATGTTGAGGGAGCAGAATTCCAAGCTCTTTGCGGTGCAATAAAACTTTTGAAAGAGCAAAAGCCAAAGCTCAATATTGCGCTTTATCACAGAAGTGAAGATATATTTTTATTGCCTCTGAAAATCGCTTCGGTAAATCCCGAGTACAGATTTTTTATCAGAAAGCATCCGTATATTCCTTGTTGGGATATGAATTTATATTGTATCTGATTATATAAATAAACCTTTCTTCATATAATATCTTTATAATAAATGAAGAAAGGTGTTTAAATGCTGAAAATCAGAGATTTGTTTGATTTATCCAAAACAACGGCAGGTGAGTATTTAAGCGGATTTGAATATCCGTGGCAAGCATTAAAAGGTATAAAAGACATTGTTGTTTCTATTGGGAAAACACTTGATAAAAATGAATATTATCAGCCTTCGGAAAATGTCTGGGTTCATAAAACCGCAGCGGTTTCACCCACAGCTTTTATCGGTGCACCGTGTATTATAGGAGCAGAAACCGAAATTCGCCATTGTGCGTTTATCCGAGGCTCAGCTTTGGTTGGCAAAAACTGCGTTGTGGGAAATTCCGTTGAACTGAAAAATGTTATTCTGTTTGATGAAGTTCAGACTCCTCATTATAATTATATCGGTGACAGCATTCTGGGCTTCAGGTCGCATATGGGTGCAGGGTCAATAACATCAAATGTGAAATCCGATAAATCTCTCGTAACGGTAAAAACTGAATATGAAGCTTATGAAACAGGTCTGAAAAAATTCGGAGCAATCCTCGGCGATAATGTTGAGATTGGGTGCAACACCGTTTTGAATCCGGGCACGTTCGTCGGGCGTAACTCCAATATCTATCCGCTTTCCTGCGTCAGGGGAACGGTGCCGCCGAACAGTATTTATAAAACGGGCGGTATTATTGTTCAGAAAGAAAACAGATAGGAGCGTTTTATGGGTAAATATTTCGGAACAGACGGTTTCAGAGGCGAAGCAAATAAAGACCTTACAGCGGATGATGCATATAAGGTCGGCAGATTTCTCGGATGGTATTACGGTGAACTCAAAAGGCGCAACGGGATTGAGGAAGCTCCGAGAATAGTTATCGGAAAAGACACAAGAAAATCAGGCTATATGCTTGAATATATCCTGGTTGCGGGTCTTACGGCATCAGGGGCAGATGCATATCTTCTTCATGTAACAACAACGCCTTCGGTTGCTTATATTGCAAGAACTGACGGCTTTGATTGCGGCATCATGATTTCTGCAAGCCATAACCCTTATTATGATAACGGAATAAAGCTTATAAACGGCAACGGCGAAAAAATTGATGATGAAACAATAGATTTTGTAGAGGCTTATCTTGACGGTAACCTTGAAATCTTCGGTGAAAAGATAAATGAAATTCCCTTTGCCAAAAGAGAAAAAATCGGAAAAACAGTTGATTATATTTCGGGAAGAAACCGTTATATCGGCTATCTTGTTTCTCTGGGGATGTATTCATTCAGAGGCAAAAAAATCGGTCTTGATTGCGCCAACGGAAGTGCATGGAATATTGCAAAGGCTGTTTTTGATGCACTCGGTGCAACAACTTATGTTATCAACGCAGAACCCAACGGACTTAACATCAATGAAAATGCTGGCTCAACCCATATAGAATTTCTGCAAAAATTTGTTGTTGATAATGGGCTTGATGCAGGATTTGCATTTGACGGAGATGCAGACCGTTGCATTTGCGTTGACGAAAAAGGCAATGTGTTAACGGGTGACCATATTCTTTATGTCTGCGGAAGGTATCTGAAAGAAAAAGGTGCGCTTCTTAATAACACGGTAGTAACAACCGTTATGTCAAATCTTGGCTTATATAAAGCTTTTGAAAAGCTGGGAATTGATTATGCCGGAACCGCTGTCGGCGATAAATATGTTTATGAATATATGATGAAAAATAAAAACCGATTGGGCGGTGAACAATCAGGTCATATTATTTTTTCAAAATATGCCTCAACGGGTGACGGTATATTAACAGGTCTTATGATGATGGAAGTTATGATGGCAAAGAAACTGCCGATGAGCAAGCTTTCGGAAGGACTCGAAATTTTTCCGCAGGAGCTGATTAATATAAGGGTAACTGATAAAGCGGCGGCAAGAAATGATGAGGATGTTATAAAAGCCGTTGAAAAGGCAGAAAAAGAGTTGGGTGATGAGGGCAGAATTCTTGTCAGAGAGTCGGGCACAGAGCCTGTTATCCGCGTTATGGTTGAAGCAAAGAGCATGGAGCTTTGCAGAAAATACACATCAGGAGTTGCTGATGTTATAAAATCAAAAGGGTATTGCAATGTAAGTTAAATTATTGTATCATATAATATCAGGAATAATATTTTTAAAGGAATGTTTAAATGCAGTTTGTTGTAATGGATCTGGAATGGAATAATACCTATGCAAAAAAAGCAGACGGCTATATCAATGAGATTATTGAGATTGGTGCGGTAAAGCTTGATGATGAGCTTGAAAATGTTGACACCTTCTCATGCATAATCCGTTCGCAGATAGGCAAAAAGCTTCGCGGCAGCGTAAAAAGGCTTACTAATCTTACCAATGCCGATATAAGCACAGGCATGCCTTTTACCAAGGCTTTTTCTCAGTTCAGAAAGTGGATAGGCAATGAACCCACCGTTATCCTGACATGGGGCGACGGCGATATAAGAGTTTTACTTGATAATTTCAAGTATCTCAACGGCATAAAAACCATTCCGTTTTTGCAGAAATACTGCGATTTGCAAAAGGTTTTCCAAAAGCTTAATCCGTCTGTTCCGAAGGGTCAGCAGGTTGGTTTGACAACTGCGGCTGAAGCGCTCGGAATTGACCCTGAAATATATATTCACCACCGTGCACTCGGCGACAGTATGCTGACTGCAGATGTGCTGAAAAAATTCTATGACGCAAAAGCTTTTGAAAATGATATTGTTGAATGCGATGAGGATTTTTATTCGCGTTTGCTTTATAAAGCAAAGGTGATACGCAATATAGATAATCCTCTTGTTGATAAAAAGCGTCTTTGTCATGCTTGCGATACCTGCGGAGTTTTTTGCGAACAGCTTACCCCGTGGAAATTTCACGGTCAGTTTTTCAGAGCTAATTTTTATTGCTCTGAATGCAAAGTGACCTATTCGGTTGGAATCAGATTCAAAAAGCTTTATGATAAAGTGGAATACAGAAAAGTGGTTTCGGTTAAAGAAACTGAACCTGAGCCGGAAACGGAGGATAAGGAATAATGAAAATTCTTGTAACGGGCGGTGCAGGCTTTATTGGCTGCAACTTCGTTTATTATATGCTTGATAAATATCCCGAATATGATATAGTGTGCCTTGATGCACTTACCTATGCGGGCAATATAAAAAGCCTTAAAGGAGTAATGGAGAATCCTCATTTCAAGTTTGTTAAGGGAAGCATTTCGGATAAGGATGCCGTTAACAAGCTTTTTGAAGAGGAAAAATTTGATATTGTTGTTAACTTTGCGGCGGAAAGCCATGTTGACCGTTCAATCGAAAATCCGTTTATTTTCCTTGAAACAAACATTATGGGAACGGCTTGTCTGCTTGATGCAAGCAAAAAATTCGGTGTTAAAAGATTTCATCAGGTTTCAACCGATGAGGTTTACGGCGATCTTCCGCTTGATCGCCCTGACCTTTTCTTCACCGAAGAAACCCCCATTCATACTTCAAGCCCTTATTCATCCTCAAAAGCATCTGCGGATTTGCTTGTTCTTGCTTTTAACAGAACTTACGGCTTGCCCGTAACAGTTTCAAGATGCTCAAATAACTATGGTCCCTATCAGTTCCCCGAAAAGCTTATTCCTCTTATGATAATGAGAGCGCAGGAGGATAAGAGCCTGCCGGTTTACGGAGAGGGTCTTAATATCCGCGATTGGCTTTATGTTGATGACCATTGCAAGGCAATTGATATGATAATTCATAACGGCAGAGTCGGCGAGGTTTATAATGTGGGCGGTCATAATGAACGCAGAAATATAGATGTTGTTAAAACCGTGTTGTCCCATCTTTCAAAGCCTGAATCGCTTATAACTTATGTTAAAGACAGAGCAGGTCACGATTTGAGATATGCCATAGACCCCGCAAAAATCACTTCGGAGCTTGGTTGGACACCCGAAACCGCCTTTGATGACGGAATGAAGAAAACCGTTGAATGGTATCTTGAAAATGTTGAATGGCTTGAAGATATAAAAAGCGGTGAATATGCGGCATATGCCGAAAAAATGTACGGTAATTGAAAACAGCCTTGACGGATTTTCCGTCAAGGCTGTTTTTTAGAATACAATTATATCAACAAGCGAAAGTTTGCGGATTAAGAAAACGAGCAATTTTACCATTAAGGATATAATTCCTTCAAGCAAAGTAAGGTGACATTCTATGTCTATGGTTTCTTCAACAACGCTGCCGTCAATATTGGTAACCTTTGCTTTGACTGTTGCTGTGCCTCTGCCGATGCTTCTGATTTCTCCTTCAGAAGAGAGAATAATAACACCGATGTCGCTGGTGCTCCATTCAACGGTAGCAGGTATGGCGTTTTCGGGATAAGCAACCGCTATAAGCTTCGTTGAATCAAGGAAGAAAAGCTCCTCGTCAAAAGTGAAAAGCATCAGATCGGTTATGGTGTTGTATTCAAGGGCATTGATTGCTTTATAGATTTTGGCGGTATGTGCATCAACCAGATCATGTTCACATGAAAAATATTCGCTTATGTCTGTTTTGAGCAGAATTTCAAGCTCTGAAAAGTTTTTATAAAGATTTTTATCAAGAGCCTGAGCTGCTTTGACGGCTTCGTTATATGCCGTGTAATCGGCAGGCTTGCTGTCTTTGGTGATGATTTTTGTATAAACAGATGTTGCCTTTTCATGGTCGTGCTGAGTGATTTTGCAGTAATAATAAGGTGCGGTATCTTTATCTGTAAAGGTATAGTTTTCCGTTGTTGCTCCTTCAATCGGAGTACCGCCTTCAGTTGACCTTTTTGTGTTCCAATACCATTGATATTCAAGGTTGAATCCAATTGCAGTTGCAGTAACCGTTTCAGAATTTTCCGTAACATAATCGGGAAGATTACCGAAAACAAAGGGAATAGCAACAAATTTATAGCCTTTATGGTTTGCATATCTCTCAACAAAGGTTCCCGGAGTTCCGTAAACAGTGAGGTTCTCAACATTTGCTGATGATTCAACAAAGCTGTTGCTCAGCATTATACCGCCGTTTTCGGGCAGGCTTTCTGTTGAAACAAGATTTCTTGCATCAACAAACATTATAGTACTGCCGTCAAAAGCATTCTTCTGAATAGTTTTGATGTTGCTCAGATAAAGACTGAAAACACGGTTACAGCCCCTGAATGTGAAACGGTCAAGATGTTCAACTCCTTTTAAATCTATAATGAAAATCTTCGGTGTGTTGCTGAACATATTCATTACCGTTTTCTTCATTTTCGGAGCAGAGAAAAACATAAGGTTAGGCGGGAAATATATTTTGGGTGCTTCCTGCGAATATAATGATTCTTCAAATCCCTGCATTTCCGGCAGATATAGTGAATAAAGCGATTCGCATTTGGCGAACGCATTTGAATAAACAGTTTGCGCAAGCGGCAGATTAACTGCTTCAAGTGAAACGCAATTTTCGAATGCATTCGAAAGAATATCGGTTGCTTTGGGAAATGAAACATATCGAAGATTTATGCATGTGCTGAATGCACCGCGGGGAACATATGTAAGATAGCCGATTTCAACATTATCAAGCGATATACATCCTTTAAAAGCTCCGTCAGGCATACTTAACAGACAGTTTATTCTGACCGATGCCAAAGCTGTGCATTCGCTGAAAGCATCCTTGCCGATGCGATTAACGAAATCTGCAGAAAAGCTTCCCAAACCCGAGTTCGTGAATGCACCTTCGGGAATTGAGGTTAATCTGAAAAGATTAAGATTAAATGTTGTTCCGTAAACGTCATATTGGTTTTTGCAGGCATTACAGAATGAATAAGCACCGATTTCTGTTATTTCACCCAAAAAGAGGTTTTTTATGTTAATGCAGTTATAAAAAGCTTTTTCTCCGATTTTCGTTGCGTTAATTGCATAAACCGTTTTTATAATCTTATTTTCAGCGAATGCTTCTTTTTCGATGAAAGTAACTGTATCAGGCAGAATAACTTCCTGCAATTCAGCATTTTTGAATGCTGCTTCGCCAACTCCGCGAACGGTTATTCCGTTATAAATTTCGGGCACACTTATGCTGAATTTATCGCCTGCGTAATCAGTTATAACACCGTTTTCATCAACAACAAGATCTCCGGGGTCTGCGTAAGGTGCAATCATCAAAGAAGAGGTAGCAAGACCTGAACGGTACAGATTATCGGCATACGCCGTTGCCATAATAACCGTTGTTCTTTCAACCTTAATCAGTGTTCCGTCATAAATTTTTGCGGACGGATTTGTTTTGGTCGGAATTGAACGGTCTGTTGTGTAATAAATAACGGCATTTGGAGTTGCGCAGCTTATTTCAACATATTGCGTTTCATAGAAAAATCCTTGCTTGATTGAAAAAACGGGAGTTTCGGTTTTTTTAAACGGGCTGTAACCGCCGCTGGGGTCAGGCGCCTGAACAAGACCTGAACCGTATTTCAGAGCAGAATCGGTTTCGGCGATCTTTAATGCGTTATCTTTCATTATCTCTTCAACTTCATCGGCAGAAGCGTTTCTGTCAATTCCTCGCAGAGTTGCGGCAACAGCGGCAACAAACGGTGCGGCAAAAGATGTGCCGTTCATTTTGGTAAATCCGTCGCCTCGTTTTGCAACCGTAATCTGAACACCCGGAGCAGAAAAATCTATGGTTTCGCCATAGTTACTGAAGTTTGCTATAATATTAGATTGGTTAAGAGCTGAAACAGATAAAACCTCTCTGTAAGCAGCAGGGTAGTGAGGGTCACCTGAACCGTGGTTGCCTGCGGCAGCAACAACCATAATATCTTTTTCATATGCATTTCTTATAGCTTCATAAAGAATTTCGGAATCTTCTTCAAAGCAAAGGCTTAAATTGATAACATCAACACCGTCGGTTACGGCGCAGTTTATTCCTGCTGAAACAGAAAGAATTGTTCCGTCAGTGTATTGATCAAGAACCTTATAGGGCTTGATATAAATGTTATCAAGAGTTGAATCAACAATAACGCTGGCAACAGCTGTTCCGTGACCGTTATCATCCATTGAACTGTTTCTTGTTCCTGATGTGCTGGTGTTGATTTTAGTGGGAATAACCCTGCTTTTGAGCATGGGATGGTTATGGTCAACACCGGAGTCGATAACCGCAACCGTTATTTCTTTAACGGGATAATTCTTGCTTTCCAGTGCGTTGTTTAAAATGTCGATACCGATATGCTCGGGTCCCCATGAAATATATGTGTGTTCAGGTTCCTCTGTATTGTTGAAAACGGGATAACCGGAATCAACCGCAGAAGATGCCGAGATTATACGGTCAGGTTCAACATATTCAATTCCTGAACGCGATGAATAATATTCATATGCTTCTTTGGCTTTTTGCGGATTTTCAAACTGCAGAACCCATATGTTGTCATATCCGTTCAGAACTGAAACAGCATCAAGAGTATCTATTTTTTTATCAGCTTTAATAATCAAACGGGAAGTGGAAAATTCACTGCCGTCTGTTGGCAAAAAGCTCTTTGAATAATCCGACAGCATTTTGTTTACACTTTGTGCAAACTGCAATGCATCGGTTTCAGGCAATGCGTTTGCGGCAAAGCCCGAAATCTGCATTATTCCGCCAAAAGCGGTTATAATGACCAGTAAAACGCTCAATATTTTTTTCATTTTCTTTTCCTCCAAGCATAGATGCCTATCTATACTTATTAATATTAACATAAGATAATAACTTAATCAACACTTTTTATTTAAATTGCACAAAAATAATGTTAAATGAGAAAAAACAATCGGTATTGCAAATGTTCAGTCAATTATATATAATATTATATGAAAAAATGAGGATAAAGGAGAAAGTTATGATTAAAGATTTGGTTTTAAGAAACCGTTCATACAGAAGATTTTATCAGAACGAAAATATTTCTCTTGAAACTTTAAAGGAGCTTATTGAACTTGCAAGAAATACTGCGGCATCCGTTAACTTTCAGGTTTTGAAATATAAGCTTGTAAATGAAAAAGAGGAAAATGAAAAGGTTTTTGAAAGCCTTGCGTGGGCAGGTCTTCTTAAGGATTGGAAAGGTCCTGAAGAAGGAGAAAGACCCTCTGCATATATCATTATTCTTTGCGATAAAACAATAAGCCGGAGTAAGCCCATAGATGTTGGTATTGCGGCGCAAACAATTCTTCTCGGTGCGGCTGAAAAAGAGTTTGGCGGATGTATGTTCGGCAGCATCAAACGGGAAAAGCTTGCAGAAGATTTTGATATTGACCTTGAAAGATATTCAATAGAGCTTGTTATAGCACTCGGCAAACCCAAAGAAACAGTAAAGCTTGTTGAATTGCCCGAAAGCGGTTCAACCGCTTATTACAGAGATGAAAACGGCGTTCATTATGTTCCCAAACGCTCTCTTGAAGAAATTATATTATAAAAGCAGAAATCCCCCGACCGAAGTCGGGGGATAAATTTTTTGATCAGTGGTGGAAAAGACGCATACCTGTGAAGCACATTACCATGCCGTGCTTATTGCAAGCACCGATAACATTATCATCACGGATTGAGCCGCCGGGCTCTGCGATATAAGTTACACCGCTCTTTGATGCTCTTTCAATGTTATCGCCGAAGGGGAAGAATGCATCGCTGCCGAGAGCAACGCCCTTGATTGTTGCAAGGTATGCCTTCTGCTCTTCTTTGGTGAAGGGTTCGGGTTTCTCTGAGAAGAGAGTCTGCCAAACGCCGTCTGCAAGAACATCTTCGTATTCATCTGAGATATAAACATCGATTGTGTTGTCTCTGTCAGGTCTGCCAACTGTGTCAAGGAAGGGGAGGTTGAGCACTTTTTCGTGCTGTCTGAGATGCCAGATATCAGCCTTGTTGCCTGCGAGTCTTGTGCAATGAATTCTTGACTGCTGACCTGCGCCAACACCGATTGCCTGGCCGTCAACTGCATAGCA
>JAEIGA010011196.1_pt1 | contig 13619 bp, 9 predicted proteins | sample 9270691 | NCBI WGS metagenome assembly JAEIGA01 (sample SAMN17057246, study PRJNA624740) | gut metagenome | biome: biome; isolation source: fecal sample | host: Bos grunniens | place: China: Xizang | collected 2019
AACTCAATGACTTGAGTTGGCGTATTCGTTTGGTGACATTCCGTATTTCTTACGGAAACATTTGATGAAATAAGACGGGGTAGTGAAACCTACCTTGTAGCAGATTTCGTTGATCTGCATCGAACTTGTTCTGAGAAGTTCCTCAGCCTTTTCTATCTTCTTGTCTCTGATATAGTTGTTGGCTGTGGTGTTCAGGATGTCGCGCATCTTTCTGTTGAGCGAACTCCTCGAGATGTTGAGATGGTTGGCCAGTTCCTCCACACCGAAATCCGGATCAGTGAAATTATCCTCAATAGTGCTGTTGAGTTCACGAAGGAAGACAATGTCTCTTGACGAAAGGCCGTCTAACGGAACATTCTCGTCCTTTCCCTCATAGGTCTCGTTTCCGGAAATGCGCTCGATCAGCTTCTTTCTTGATGTGATCAGGTTCTCGATACGAAGCTGGAGGAATTCCATGGCGAATGGTTTTTCAATCATTGCATCCGCTCCGTTCTTCAGACTTTCTATCTTGACTTCCGGGGTCAGGTTTGCAGAGAGGATTACTACAAGAATGTGAGAGAATGTAGGGTTCTGCTTCAACTTCATGCAGAGCTCCATTCCTGACATTTCTGGCATCTTCAGGTCTGTCACCACAAGGTCGATATTGCTCTGGCCCTCGATTATTTCCAGGGCTTCAATTCCGTTTTCAGCGGTAAGAACCTTGTATTGCTGTGAAAGATTCTTGCTTATGTATTCAAGCAGGTCCTGATTGTCTTCCACTATCAGTACCGTATTTTCTTTTCTGCCCGATTCTCCCGCAGAAATGTCCGCCGCACCTTCTTCTGCATCGGCAGTGCGCGCAGGTGCCTCTGCAAGCGGAATATTGAATATGAATCCGTTTATATCCAGATTGTCGCTCATTCCAAGGCTTCCGTTCTGCAGTTCCGCAAGATTCTTTGCCACTGAAAGACCAATGCCGAAGCCGTCATATCTTCTGTTCCTTTCCTTCTCCGAATTGAACTGCACGAAGGTATCAAAGATCTTGTCTCTCATTGCTGCCGGTATGACTTCTCCGTCGTTGTCGATGCATACCGATGCCTGATTGCCATCTTCAACTACCTTAACCTCAACGAAGCTTCCGGCATATTTGATCGCGTTGAACATCAGGTTGTTAAGGATCTTTGTCGTGGCGGAAGCATCTGCCATCACCCACAGAGGGTTGTCAGGAACAGTCACCCTCCATTCAAGAGCGCTGTTCTGCTCGGCAAAGTTCGCGATGATATCACGCACGCTCCTGTTTATGTCAATGGCCTTGCAGCTGATGTTGAATCTGTTCTTCTCAATCTTGGAGAACTCCAGCAGCTCGCGTATGAGTGTCGAAAGGTAGGATGCATGCTTGTCCATTATCTCGATGTCATATCTCGCGTCAGCGTCAACATTCGGGTTGTTTTTCAGGTGACTGAGAGGAGTGGTGATCAGAGTCAGAGGAGTCTTGATCTCATGAGCGATGTTAGTGAAGAAATCGATCTTTTCCTGATGCAGGTCAAGCTTCATCTGGAGTGTCTTCTCCTTTCTCTTTCTCACCTCATGATCTCTGATGTACATGATGATGAATCCCATCAGGATGAGCAGTATCAATGCATAGATGACATTTGCTGTCACAGAGAGCATAGGGTGGGTCCTGACCTTGATTTCAATCGGCTTGATCTTGCTGTTATATGCCTTGAACGTGTAACGTCCGGGTTTCAGATTCAGATAGGACAGCTTCCTGTCATTTCCCGCGGGAATCCAGGTGTGGTCGTAGCCCTCCAGACAGAAAAGGGCCTTTCCTGTTGCCACAGTGTGGGGATCTATGTCCATGACGCTGATATGGAACGAGTTCTGGTTGTGTCGAAGGCTCGCCTGTCCTTTATCATTTATAGGGATTTCAACACCGTTGCATGTGAGTTTGCCAACTGCCCTGATGCCGGAAGTGTTCTCTGTGGTTTCGCTCTTGGAATTGTGCTTTACTATTGTGAAGCCGTCGCGCGAACCGACAAGAATATCGCCTCCAGTTGTCTTGAATGCGGTATTTCTTGTGAATCCGAAATTAAGGAGTCCGTCAGACTTGGTCATTGAGAACATCTTGCCCTCAGGAGAAATCATCGAAAGACTTCTGTCTGTCGTAATGAAGACATTGTCGCAGTCATCCTTGATGATATTTGTTATTATGTCGCTTGAAAGTCCGGATCTGGTTGATAAGCTGCTGAATCCCTTGTCGGATGATATGAATATGCCGGATTCCGGCGGAGCAGACCATATGTGTGACGAGCTGTCTTCGAACAACAGTCCCATCCATTTATGTGACTTGTCGTATTTCGTGTAGTTGTCGTCGACATCTGCCACCCTTCCTCCGTTCCAGCGGATAAGTCCCTTCTCTTTTGTGATGGCCACAAGTGTGCTGCTTTCAGAGTTTCCTATGCACAGGACTGTCAGGTCCTTAAGCTCCTTTATTTCCACGAAGCTGTCTGATGTTTCATCATACTGGAGAAGTCTTTCGTCTGAAAGCAGAATCAGCCTTCCGTCGCCTGTCGCTATGAGAGACGTGTTTTCTCCATATCCTTCCCTGTAAGGTGTTACTTTTTTGGTCTTTAGATTCTGGCTGTATACGCCGGATGTGGTCCACAGCCACAGATTGCCTTTATAGGTTGTGACTCCTTCCAACTGTTTCGGAACGAACGGACTGGCCCAACGCTTCAGGTCTCCGCTGTTGAGGTCATAGCGGAAGAGTCCTTTCAGACGGGTCGAAACGAATATAGTCGAGTCGTTTGTCTGTGCGAAGCCTGTGACATTGCTTTCTCTCAGTGTAAGTCTCTTCAGCTTGCTGCTTTCCTTGACAATGGAAACGTTGAACGGTGTTTCCTGCTGGATTGCCACGCCGTCGTTGAATGTTCCCACTATGAGTCCGCTTTCAAGGCTGCCTCGGATACAATAGACATTCTTGTCATTGAATGTTTCTGCGAAACCATTCTCTATAATCTCCCTCTTTTTCAAGTCATAGAGGAAAAGACCTTTGTTGTGTGTAACTCCGAGCATTTCATCTCCTATGACGAACGCTCGTCTGAATTCATAGGTCTTGTTGTTTCCTAACGGCAGTTCTTCGTAGGTCCTTTCATAAGGATTGACAAGCCACATGGTTCCGTCCTCGCAGGTGATGCAGAACGAATCATTGTTAACCTTGATAAGGCCTCTGATTATTTTCTTTGCAAAGGGGAAACTTTCAGGGTCGGATGCGGGGCTGAATGGTATTATATTACCTCTCTCCGGTTCCAGAAAGAATAGTCCTCCATCAAAGATTGCCGCCAGGTAGAGGTCGTTTTCCGGCTCGAACCATATTCTGGAAAAGTAATCGTTTCCACTGATTTCGTTGAAGAAATCCCTTGTGCTGAACGTGTCCGGATTGATGGAGATCAAACCGCCTTTGCGGAAAGAGATCCATATTGTTCCCTGGGAATCCTCGAAGATTCCGGCTGTCTTCTTTTCTATGATTTCTCCCGACATCATGTCGAGGGTAAGGAACTTGTCAGAATCAATGTCATATAGTCCCACTCCGTTTGATGTTCCTATCCACAGTCTGTTCTTCTTGTCGCAAAGAAGGTATTTGACCGTGTTGGAACGGATATTCATCTCCTCCTTGAAATAGTTCTTGACATAGTAGCCGTCATATTTGCTCAAGCCGGTTGCGGTTCCGAACCACAGACAGCCGTCCTTGTCGGTTTCTATGTCATAGATGGAGTTGGTAGTCAGTCCGTTCAGGTATGTTATGTTGATGAAACTTGCATTCTTATCATCTGCAAGACTCTCGAAGGGTGCTGTATATGACAGTAAGAGACAGATTGTGATGATTACTGTCCTGATGTGGTTTTTCATAATTGTCCGGATGTCAGATCAGGTGTTTCAGCCTTAGGCGAGCTTCAGTGTAAGCGAAATGAATTCCTCTACGCTGAGTCTCTCGGGGCGGAGTTCGAAGACGGGGTCAGCGATGAATTCCGCAAGCTGTTCTTCGTTCCATCCTTCCCTGTCTGCCTTTGCGCGGATGAGTGGCTTCAGGGAGTTTCTGAGGGTCTTGCGTCTCTGGTTGAAGCCTGTCTTTACAACAGTCTTGAACAGAGCCTCGTCGCATCCCAGTTCTGTGCGACTGTTTCTGACCAGGCGTATTACGGCGGACTTTACCTTTGGAGGCGGATTGAATGCGCCTTCTCCTACAGTGAAGAGATATTCAATGTCATACCATGCCTGAAGGAGTACAGACAGGATTCCGTATGTCTTGGTTCCCGGTTTCTCGGCAATGCGCTCTGCCACCTCTTTCTGGATCATGCAGACTACCTGAGGGACCTGCTCTTTGTAGTCCAGAATCTTGAAGAAGATCTGAGAAGATATATTATATGGGAAATTGCCGATCACACAGAATTTTCCGCTGAAGAATTTCTCGAGCTGGAGCTTCAGGAAGTCTGCTTCGAGAAGTCTGCCCTGTACCTGCGGGAAGTGAACAAGAAGATAATTGACGGACTCGGTGTCGATTTCCACCATTTTCAGATCGACGTCCGCTCTCTGAAGAAGATATTGTGTAAGCACACCCATACCCGGGCCCACCTCGAGTGCCGGCATAGGATTGATTTCCTGGCATCCATCAGCCGGACACGGAACAACGAGTGCTTCCGCAATCCTCTGTGCGATGGATAGATCGGTCAGAAAGTGCTGACCAAGTGCTTTCTTTGCTCTTACTTCCATATATCTCTGAATATCAATATCTTGGTTTAATCTTTCTTTTTGTCTTGCGCTTTTTGCTCACCTTGATGCGGTATCTCTTGCGGGTGTACTTGATGATGACAGCAGCAATAAGTCCCGCGAACACGAGGCATATCAGTATGTAAGTCCATGCGGACGCGTTGTCACCCTTGACACGTGACCACATCTTGAGAAGGGCCTCGGTGTCGGAGTCGTGCATCATTCCGCAACGAGAGATTGTCGCGTCTGGAGGATACATTATAGGGTTTACGCATACGCTGTCTGCCTCTTCTCCGAAGAAATATCTTACGTCAATGGCCTCATATGACTCCTCATCAGACATTGCATCAAGAATCTCATCTCCTCCGATGACGCTGACATATCCGGTCATGTCCATGTTTCTGATGGCGTTTTCCGGCATGCACATGAAGTTGATGAAATATCTTGCAGCCTTGATGTTCTTTGCGTATTTAGGTATCACCCATCCGTCGAACCATACTGCACTGCCGGATTCCGGAATGCTGTATCTGAGTTCCATTCCGACTTCTGCCGCCTCGTCGATGGCCCATTGTGCATCACCGCTCCATGAAAGGTTCATCCAGGCAAGCTCCTTGGTCATCTGTTCCTTTCCGAAGTCCGCTTCCCATCCTGCGATAGATTCCTTGAAGGAGTTCAGATAGTTCTCCACAAGTTCGATTGACTCCTTGGAGGTGTCAAAGGTCAGAGCCTTGATATCTTTTTCTCCCTTTTCGATGGCCTCGCTGTTCAATGACACGAGGAAGGCTGTATATACATCTCGGAATGCATCCTTCATCAGCACCTTGCCCTTGTAGGCCGGATTGCCGAGAACGTCCCAGCTTGATGTTTCCTCTTCTGCAACGTATTTCGGGTTATATATCAATCCTACAGTACCCCACATATATCCTACGGAATAGTCGTTTGCGTTCTTGCCGCTGCCTTCTATTTCCGAGAACTTGTCAATTATGTATGGGGCCACGTTTCCGGTGTAGTCCGGAGTCGTTCCGAAGTCTCTGTCAATAGGGAGGAGGAGATCGTTTCGGAGCATCCTCTCGATAATGTAGTCAGACGGACATACGACATCATAATCTTCATGGCCGAGCTCGATCTTGGAGAGCATGGTTTCGTTGATGTCGAAGGTCTGGTAGATTATCTCCACAGACTCTCCGGTCTGCTCTTCGTACCACTGCTCGAACTCATTGATGAGGTCTTCATCTATGTAGTCTGCCCAGTTATAGACCTTGAGTATGTTGTCGCGCTGCTCGGAACATCCAAGCAGAAGCAAAGCCGATATGGCTAGGAACAGTATCTTCTTCATCTTATCTCACTGCATTGTTGGAGTTGCGCATCTTTCTGAGGTTGAATACAATCAGAAGGACGAGTACACCGAGGAACATTATGGTGATCATCGGACGGAGCTCGGGAGTAAGACCTCCCTTGCGAGCGTCTGTGTAGATGTATGTAGAGAGCGTGTCAAGTCCGATGGTTCCTCTTGTGAAGAATGTCACCGCAAAGTCGTCAAGGGACATTGTGAAAGCAAGGATGAAACCTGAGATCATGCCTGGCTTGAGCATCGGGATGAGTACCTTCTTGAGGGCCTGGAACGGTGTCGCTCCGAGGTCAAGAGCCGCCTCATAGATGTTAGGGTTCATCTGTGTAAGCTTCGGCAGTACGCTGAGCACCACATACGGAGTGCAGAAGGTGATATGCGCAAGCACGACTGTGACATATCCCTGGCTTATGTGAAGGAACACGAAAAGCAGGAAGAGCGACACACCGGTGATGATGTCCGGATTGAGCATCGGAATGTTGTTCAGGAAGGTGATGGCCTGTTTTGACTTGCCCCTCATGTTGTGGATTCCGATTGCAGCGATGGTTCCCAGTATGGTTGAAACCGATGCCGCGATCAAGGCTATTATCACTGTGTTCTCGATGGCCTGCATAAGCGAACCTGTGCCCTGCATGTTGCCGGTGAAGAGGTTGGAGTACAGCTTGGTCGAAAAGCCTGTCCAGTTACCGAGAACCTTGCTCTCTGTAAACGAAAAGACTGCAATGAAGACGATGGGAGCGTAAAGCACTGTCAGCAGCAGCCAGATATAACATTGTGCAAAAAACCTTTTCATACTACACGATTCCTCCACTTACATCTTTCTTATTGTCCTGCAATAAGCTTGTTATACCAATGATTACCAGCATCACGAGCGAAAGCGCGGCTCCATAGTTCCACATCGAAGAGTTGATGTTCTCCTGGATGATGGTACCGAAGAGCTTGATCTTGTTGTTGGTAAGGAATTCTGAAATAGCGAATGTGCTCACTGTCGGCATGAATACCATCATGATACCGCTGACAACTCCCGGCATCGAGAGAGGTACCTGAACCTTCCAGAACACCTGCCAAGGGGTTGCTCCCAGATCCTGAGCGGCCTCTGCATACGATTTGTCCATCCTGTTGAGGATGTTGTAGATAGGATAGATCATAAACGGGAGATAGTCATAGACCATACCCATGATAAGGGTTCCCTTGCCGAGCTGGATTCCGAGCATATGGAAGAGCTCTGCAGTGGCGAGGGTTCTCATGAGTGCGTTGATCCACATCGGCATGATGAACAGGACGATTGTCACTGCGCTGCGGTTCAGGTTCTTGTTTGCAAGAATCCATGCTGCAGGATAGCCGAGCAATATACAGATCGCGGTGTTCTCGATAGCCACTTCAAGCGACAGGGCGAATGTTTCTATCGCATCGGTGTCAGTGAAGAACTTCGTGAAATTCTTAAGCGTGAAATCGCCGCCCCCATCCGTGAATGCATAGAAGATGATCAGGATGAGCGGAAGTGCCACAAAGAGCACCAGAAAAATGGCATACGGCAGTGCCCAGGTACTCCTTTTAGTCATTGCACTTTACTATCTTTATGTCCTTAGGGGCGATGTTGATACCTACAAGGTCTCCCTTGTCCCAAATGTCGTTGGTGTCTACCCAGATGTGGTATCCATCGTCGGTCAGGATGGTCAGATGGTAGTGGTCTCCCTTGTAGAGAAGGAAGTAGACCGTTCCCGATAGCATTCCTTCCTCAGGATGGTCGATCAGTTCCACCTTGTCGAACTTGACCTCTACCTTGACCTTCTCTCCAGCTGCATATGTTGTCTGAGGCTTGCATTCGAACTCCTCGTCAAGGAAGCTTACGTGGCTTTCGTCGATGATTTCGGCTTCGAATGTGTTGCAGGTCCTCTCCTTCTTCATAACCTGGATGTCGGCAGGACGGATGATGAGTCCCACTTCCGAATCAGGCTCGAATGCATTGTAGTCCTGAATCATGAGTTCATGATGAGTGTCTGTATCGACAAGCATTTCATAGTGGACTCCTTTGAAGGTGCAGGTCTTTACCTTGGCTGTGAACTGTGCTCCTTCAAGTCTGTTCATGATGTATATGTCCTCCGGACGGACTACTACGTCTACCTCTACATTCTCTCCGAATCCTTCGTCCACGCACTCGAATTCATGTCCGGCAAACTCCACGAGCTTGTCCTTTATCATTTTTCCGTTCAGGATGTTAGACTCTCCGATAAAGTCTGCCACGAATGAGTTCTGAGGCTCGTTGTAGATGTCTGTAGGGGTTCCGATCTGCTGGATCTTTCCTTCGTTCATGACAACGATTGTGTCAGAAAGCGTAAGCGCTTCCTCCTGGTCGTGAGTTACGTAGATGAAGGTGATGCCAAGCTTTCTGTGCATTTCCTTGAGCTCGATCTGCATGTCCTTTCTCATCTTCAGGTCAAGGGCTGCAAGAGGCTCGTCGAGGAGGAGTACCTCAGGCTGGTTCACGATTGCTCGTGCAATTGCGACGCGCTGCTGCTGACCGCCTGAGAGAGATTCCACATCCCTGTCCTCATAGTCGTTCATGCTCACCATCTTGAGTACCTTTCTTACGCGCTTGTCAATCTCCTCGACCGGAACATTCTGGAGCTTGAGTCCGAATGCGATGTTCTCATACACGTCAAGGTGAGGGAAGAGGGCATAGCGCTGGAACACTGTGTTGACCGGTCTTTTGTGAGGCGGAACGTCAGTGATGTTCTCTCCGTTGATGATGACTTCGCCTGAATCTGCCGAGCCGAACCCCGCGAGAATACGGAGAAGGGTAGTCTTTCCGCAGCCTGAAGGGCCGAGGATAGTGATGAATTCGCCTTTTCTTACATAAAGGCTTACGTTATCAAGGATGCACTTGTCTCCGAAGTGCTTGGTTATATTATTGATCTCAATGATATTCTCTTTCATCTTTGCGAATAGTTCTTAGCGGTTTCTACAAGTGGAAACAATCTTCTTCACTGTGTCTGTAAGGCTGAATTTCCAGGTTACGCCTATGTTGAAGACATGAGGCCTGTTACAGCCGTGGCCCCACGACGCATGTACGCGAAGGTCTTCATAATCTTCGATAGGGAAGAACTCGGCTGCAAGTCCGTAGAACATGTAGCTTCCGTCATAACCATATCCCATCAGGGCATCCTCCCCGCACTTTTCCCAGCCGAACTTGCCGGTCACTCGTCCCCAGTCAGCAAATTCATAAGAAGGGGCCGCCATGAGGGTGAAGTCCTGAGTGAAAAGGTTCTTGAGGTCAGTAGCCCTTGTCATGTATTCAAGATCCACAGAAAAATCGTCGAAGGAGAATCTGTTGCCCAGATTCACGGATTTCATATAGCTTCCTGTATCATACTGCCACAGGTTGGCTGTCCAGTATGATTCGAAGAAATCCATTTCTCCTCTCCAGCAGAGAGCGTATGCAAAGAGATTCGGCTCGCCGAATGAAAATGGCGAGTTACATGCCTGGATTGTCAGTTCGTGGTCGTCTGCAGGATAGAATGACGCAGATGCGCCCCACTGCCAGCTGTCAAACGCATTCCAGAATGACGAGTTCATGAACCAGTAGGAGTCGACGTCGTACGCGTCATACTCGAAGCTTCCCACTAATACATTGTCCTTTCCGGCCTTGATGGCCATGAAATCGTTCTCGTAAGTTACTGTGAGCCAGTTTGTGTTAGTGAAAAAATCCCCACCATCATCAGTCGCAATGCAATGGTAGAAACTATAAGAGAAATTCGGACTTATCTTACCGTCTATGCCGAGATACAAGCCGTTGCTGTCAAAACGCCCGACCTGTTCAAGGAAATCATGTTCATATCCCATTCTGGCGTGTACAGACACGTCCGGAATATATTCATTGACATCCATTGTTTTTGCATCCCCCCAGGATGACTTCTGCAATTGCGCCATACTGTCAGCTTCCTGCGCCCGGACTGCAGAGCCGATTGTCGCGAGGACAACCCCCAAAAAGACAAAAAATCTCTTCATCTATTTAATAAACGGTAAAGTACATAAGTGATTTTAGGTTTTTGAACTTATAAAAGTCTTCAACGAGGACAAAAATAGAAAAAAAATCCATATCTTGTGCGGTCTTTTACTTTTAATAGGATAAAATCGTTTTAATACTATAAGAAAATGAAAAAGTTCGTATCAGAACCGGCTCGCCAGGTGCCGGTAAGAGCAGAAGTTGACGTGCTCGTTGCCGGAGGTGGCCCTTCAGGTATTATGGCTGCGCAGGCGGCTTCAGACGGTAAGAAGAAGGTCATGCTCATCGAGAGCAGAGGTTTCCTTGGAGGTAATCTTACAATCGGTCTTCCTATTCTTGCCTTCCTTGGCCCTAAGAAAAATCACATCATCAAGGGCTATCCGCAGAAATTCATTGACAGACTTGCTGAGAGGGGTGCCGCAAGCGGCCACAAGCCATGTCATCTCCACACCAGCTTCACTATGGTTGACTGTGAGGAGGTGAAGAACCTTGCATTCGAGGTCATGGAGGAGTGCGGAGTCGATGTTCTGCTTTATGCTTTCATCGTTGACGCAATCGTTGAGGACGGAGTTGTAAAGGGTGTGATCATAGAGTCCAAGGCGGGTCGTGAGGCTATTCTCGCGAAGACTGTCATTGACTGTACAGGTGACGCTGACGTTGCTTACCGTGCAGGTGTCGTATGCGACAAGGGCGACGAGAACGGAGGTATGCAGCCGCCGACCCTTATGTTCAACATGAGAGGTGTCAAGGTTCAGGAGCTTCGTGACGCTATCGTGAATCAGCCTGAGGTTTATGATATGGACAGAATGCCTAAGGAGCAGTTCATCGAGGGTCACTTCATCACAGTGGGTCTCCGTAACCAGCTCATCAAGGCTCGCGAGGACGGACTTGATCTTCCTGTAGCACGTACAATCCTTATCACAGGACTTGCAGAGGACGAGATCTGGGTCAACATGACCCGTGTAAGCGGAGTTGACTCTACATTGCCGGAAAGCTATACATACGGTGAGCAGACAGCTCACAAGCAGCTCAAGAAAGTTGCCGAGTATCTCCAGAAATATGTTCCGGGATTCTCAGAGGCTTGGGTTGACAAGGTGGCTCCGTTCATGGGTATCAGAGAGAGCCGCGTTATCAGAGGTAAGTACATCCTTACAGTTGACGACATCGTATCTCTCAAGAGATTCGAGGATGTTGTTGCTGTTGCCGGCTATCCGGTTGACATCCACCATGCTTCAGGCGGCGACTGTACAATGATCTACTGTGACGATTCATACGACCTTCCTTATCGCGTTCTCGTTCCTGAGACAATCGGTGGTCTGCTCGTAGCGGGCAGATGCTCTTCTATGGATCACGGCGCAATGGCTGCAACTCGAGTGATGTCTACTTGTATGGCACTCGGACAGGCAGCTGGTACTGCAGCACGTCTTGCCATTGATGAGGGTGTGGCTGTCGCTGATGTTGATATCAAGGCTCTCCAGGAGGAACTTCTCAAGAACGACGCATTCCTCGGATAAATATGGGAAAGAAGGTTATCGGTATAGATTACGGTTCCGATTCGGCAAGGGCGGTCCTTGTGGATGTGGCTGACGGAAGAATCCTTTCTACCGTTGCAGCTGTATATCCTCGTTGGTCTGAAGGCAAGTATTGCGATCCTGCCGCATCGTCTTTCCGTCAGCATCCTCTTGACTATGTCGAGGTTCTTCATAAGGTCCTCAATGGTGTCCTTGAGGGATGTGACTGCAAGGATGAGATTGTGGGAATCGGTGTAGACACTACTGCATCAACACCGGCTCTGACAGATGCAGAGGGCACTCCTCTGGCGCTTAAGGAGAAGTTTGCAGAGAATCCGGATGCCATGTTCGTGCTCTGGAAAGACCATACAGGCACAGCGGAGGCTGAGGAGATCGTAAAGGTCTTCGGTGGTGGTTCTGTAAACTATTGTGAGACTTGCGGTGGTGACTATTCTGCAGAAAATATCTGGTCAAAGGTTCTTCATTTGATCAAGACCAATCCTGAGGTTGCCCGGGAGGCTCATTCTGTGATCGAATTGTGTGACTATATTCCGTCTGTGCTCATCGGCAAGAAATCAGTCAATGCCTACAGCACATTAGGCTATAAGGCTCTATGGGCAAAGAAGTGGGGCGGTCTTCCGGCAGAGGAACTTTATGCAGAGCTCGGCGGCGATAAGTTTGTCGAGATCAGAAACTCAATGTCGGATGAGCCACGCTTCGGTACAGAGGTCGTAGGTACGCTTTGCAAGGAATGGGCAGACGAGCTTGGCCTCAGCCAGGACGTTGTCGTATGTGCCGGTGTCATCGATTCACTCGCCGGTGCTGTCGGTGCAGGCTGCAGCCCTGGAAAGATGGCTCTCAATATGGGAACATCTGCATGTCTTATCGCAGTCGATCCGGACTTCAAGGATGGAATGATCGAGGGTGTGTTCGGACAGTTCCCTGATGGTGTGATTCCTGGCATGATGTGCTTCGAGATGGGTCTTTCATCTTTCGGTGACAACTTTGCATGGCTCAAGCGTTTCCTTGCCGGTACAATGAGGACTCTTCTTCAGGGACAGGTTTCGGATGAGGTGCTCGAGCAGGCAGAATCACAGATTCTTCCTAGTCTGGCTGAGGCTGCCGCAGCGCTTCCGTTCCGTGAGGATGCTCCGTTTGCTACAGACTGGTTCAACGGACGCAGAAGTCCTGCTCCGAATCCTTCTATCAGGGCAACCGTAAGCGGACTTGGTCTTGCTACAAACGCGGCTGAGGTGTATTATGCAATTGTCGAGGCAACCGCTTTCGGTGTGAAGGCTATGGTTGACACCCTTCTTCAGGGCGGTGTCGCATTGAACAGCCTCACAGCCATCGGTGGCATCGCAGTGAAGTCTCCGTTCATCGTTCAGATGCTTGCAGACGTACTCGGAATCGACATCTTCGTGCCGAATCTCACTCAGGCATGCGGTCTTGGTGCTGCAATCAATGCTTCGGTAGCCGCTGGCTGCTGGCCGACTCTGATCGAGGCTCAGAATGCCATGTGCGTGACAGAGGGTACAAAATACACTGCATCGTCAGCAATCGATTACAGTGGCAGATATTCAAGGTATAACAAACTAAAATAATAATATAAAATGGGATCTAAAGAAAGAATCGCAAAGGCGTTGGCCATCTCGACCGACACCAAGGTGTTTGAAATGAGCAAGGGTGCTTCTGCACTTGTTCCTGAGGTTTTCAAGAATTGCTTCGCAGGTAGAAAGGCAGCCATCGTAGCTGACATCAACACATGGCCTGTTCTCGGTGAGAAGGTTTATGAGGCTATGCAGCAGGCTGGCATTCCTGTCGAGAAGTATATCATCGACAAGGAGGAGTTCCACGCAGATTGGAAGTATGTTGAAATGGTAGACCGCGTAATCGAGGGTGACTTCGCTGCAGCCAAGGCTACTGAGGATAATGCTGATTATGTTGACACTCTTCCTGAGAAGCTCTTCCGTGAGGCTTCAGATGAGTTCTATGTTCTCGTATCAGT
>JAEIGA010011197.1_pt1 | contig 13619 bp, 11 predicted proteins | sample 9270691 | NCBI WGS metagenome assembly JAEIGA01 (sample SAMN17057246, study PRJNA624740) | gut metagenome | biome: biome; isolation source: fecal sample | host: Bos grunniens | place: China: Xizang | collected 2019
AAGGTTTCTTCATTTATTTAAGTTTGGGTTAGTAGTTTTAGAGGGGCAACCCTCGGGGACGGGCGGCAGTTGAGAAAACTCCCGCCCGATTCTTTTTTTTTACACGCTGCAACAACATTAAAGTCGCCTAACCTTTTTTAATTTTATCGCAACATCATTGCTTCCATTTGCTTTCTCCAAGCTTGGTATGTATCTCCCCCAACACCATTAGGTTTTGCATTAGGTTTGATTGGTTCTGCTGAAGGTTGCTTGCCCAAGTCTTTAATCTTCTCTTGAAGACCATTGTTCATGTCCTTGAGTGCCTTAATCTCCTCCTTCAAACTGTTAACCAATTCCTCAAGATGATTGTCCTTTGGCTGCTCCTCAACCTTTGGCTCTTCTTGTGGCTTTGGCTCTTCAACTTTTGGCTCTTCTACCACTGGTTCCTCCACCTTTGGCTCTTCCACAGTTGGCTGTGGCTCTGGTGTTGGTTCTGCTTGTGGCTGTTCCTCCAATTCAATATTGGTTGGTTCAATCTCTTGTGGCTCTTCTACCACCTCTTCCTTCTTGCTGAACACTTCAGCTAGAACTTCCTTCATCTTATTCCAGAAATTCATGTCATTTGTCTCTATATTCATATTATTATCGTTTTGTTTGCTGAACTCTTCAAGGGTAAGCATGCTCTCAACTGAGAAACCCTTAAGTTCTCCACTCTTCACTCTTTCCCAAGTCTCAATATTGTTGACCTTCATACCTACCATCCAAGTTCCCTCTGGAACGTTGATTCCCAATGCATTTGCCTTGTCCTTGTATGAATCCTCAACCAACCATGACTCAACCACACAAACCTCGTTTGCAACCTCATCATGGTCTGTCTTTACCTCATGTTGGCGATACTCCTTCATGAAGTCTTGACTCATTTTCTCAATTGATTCCTTGGTGAAACTGATGTAGAACTCTTGCTCACCATTGTTTCTGTATATGTCCTTCTCTGGGATTAATGCAGCACCATAAACCATATGACGTTCGTTGCTCTCAAGGAAGACTTGCTGTTTCTCTTCCTTCTGTTCTGCAAGAGCAACGAAATCTGATTCAATAGCTGGAGCTTCAACCATGCTTATTGCATAAGTTTCGCTGTCACATCCCACTTTATATTTCTTTATTTTCTTAGCCATACCGAAAATGCTTTAAATAAACATGAATTATCACTTAAGGTTAATATTTTTGTACTCCTTATCAACATCAAAGCATGGACATGCCTTGTTTGCGAACTCGTAGTGGCCATAAATCTTTGCTTGTGGATACTTTATAACCAACGCAATCAAAAGCTTAAGGAGAGCATCTTTCTGGGCATCTGTTCTTGTGTCCTTTGGCTTCATATACTTGTCAACACCACCAACATAACAAACTCCTATTGAATGGGCATTGTGACCAGTACAATGAGCACCAATAGCATTCTCACCCCTTCCCTTTTCAATTGTTCCATCCAAGGTTATGAGGTAGTGATAACCAATGCCCTTCCAACCTCTTGCCTTATGCCATTTATCAACGTCTGCAACATGATAGTCCTTACCTTCGACTGTCGCTGTACAATGTATGATTATTTCCTTAATCTCTCTCATCCTTTTCAATTGTTATACCGTTTACATTTGAGAACCATGCGATACGTCCGTAGTTAACCCCTTCTCTTTCGAAATGATAGCCTTGAGGTGCAACGTACTGGTTCACATATGGATTCTTTAGTTTTGTTATATTGTTTTTCATACTTACTTCACTTTAATGAGGCAAGTAGAGGATTCGAACCTCTGTGGAACTGCTTTGCAGGCAGACGCATAACCTCTCTACCAACTTGCCTTTATATATCAACACCAATACCTATTCCCACATAGGCATCAATCTTCTTGTTAAACAAGCCATAACCCACACCAATCTGAGGTTGTATATGAAATCTATCCTTGAAAGTCTTCTTTTTCTCAATATACTTGGTAATTTCAACCGTATTTGTCACAACCTCATGATGAGTCTTCAATTTCCAAGATAAAGAGTCAAGAGAAGGATGAACCCCACTAACAAAAGCACTTACTTCACATGTATCAACACCAGATGTAAGGACTTCATCATATCTCTTGGACTCAGTAATAAGGTTCAATGTATCTCCGTTGTTCAAATAGAGAGTGTCTACTTTTTTTTTGACTATTTCTTTTGGTACAAGCTCTTTTATTGTTATTGTAGTGTCTTTCCACAATGTATCAGTCTTTGTAGTGAAAACAGTGTCTGTTTCAATCACTTTTTGAGGTTTATTTCCTACAAAATAACCAAATGTACCAAAAATAATCGCACAAAGTATGATTGAGATTATGTAATACTTACTATTCTTCATCTTCTGTTGGCATTTCTTCAACTTCTTGTCCTTTTCTTAGTTTTTCTCTTTCAATTGACAGTCTTTCCATGTGTTCTATATGGCGATTTATGTCATGTTTCATCTGGACACTTTCAGCTTTAAAGTACATTCCAAGGCCAAATACTGAAGCACTATAGATTAATGCTTGTCCAAGAATCCAGAGCACACCCTGTTCTGATAGTAAGATTGGAACGAATGCTGCACAGATGACCAATCCCCAACCAATAGTGAATGCAGCGCAAGCACTTACTATAGCTAGTTTTTCCTTGATATTAAGGTCTTTAAAAGTCTGTTTCATTTCCTTTATTGCTTTTAGATAAACATGAAGATGGGGTAACTTCACAGCCACCCCACCTTTTGAAATATTTAAAAAATTATGACAAAAAACTTACACTTCCATACCTGCCATTACTTGAACATTCTTGACTGCTGCTTGACGATTATTGATGTCAACAACTGATACTTGGACTGGTCTATTACTGTAGTCCTCGAATGCTGACAGCAATCTATCATCGAATGAGTAGTCATTGCTCAATGTTGGAAGCACACCGCCATCTGCATACTTTGAAGATATACTCATGAATGACTTCTTGGCTTTTCCACTTGAGAAGAAGTTAATGAAATCATCAAGACTGAGCTTTCTTTCACTCTTATTGATGTAATCAAGAAGTTCAACGTTTGGTGTTGTAGATTTCTTTCTAACAACATATTCCTTACCTTCTACCTCAATTCCAGTGTTTCCAACTGGGATTCCACCTTCCTTGTGACTTTTTCCTTCAAGCAATCCACCCTTTGCATACTTCTGAGAAGAAATTGCTGCAACTTGTGCTGCTCCAACTGCTGCGGCTGCTGCCATCATTGCAATTGCTGGCATTGGCCAAGCATTGACTGCTGCCATTGAGATTGAAAGAGCTGTATTAATCAATGCTTGAACGAGTGCTCTCTTCTTTTCTCTCTTCTTCTGTTCAAGTTCCTCCTTCTCAGCCTTTTGCTTAAGCTTCTTCTCTTCTCTCTCAGCTTTCTGCTGTTCCTTGACAGCCCTTCTTTGAGCTTCAATCTCAGCATTGAGTTGGTCAATAAGGTGTTGTCTCCTATCACCTCTTGCATTCGAAAGTTCATCCTCAATCTCGTTGATTGTGTTCTTATGCTCTTCTGCAAGCTCCTTCTGCTTGTTATAGATTTCCTCTTGAAGCTCAATTTGTTTCTCAAGTTGTTCTTTCTCTCTATCATATGCAGCATCTTGAGCATCCCATACAGCAGATAATACTTGGTTAATAGACTGAATAGCAGTTTGTATATAGACTTGAGCATCTTCCATAAACTGCCTTATTGCCTCACCCATAGTTAAATCCTTTTTGACCTTATCCATTTTGTTTCCAAGGTCAGAAGAGAATCTATCAAGTTCTCTGATTGTAGAATCAAATACGTTTTTATCAATTAAACCATTTTGGAAATCTCGATTAATTTGTGCTCTCTTTTCTCGAATCTTAGCTGCCATTGCTTCATAAGAGGCAAGAAGATTCCTGTTGTTATCGTTTGTTTTTCCTCTATTTGTTATACCCCAAGAATTCTTAACTGGTTGTTTTGATTCCAAATCTGATTGAGCTGTTTGGAAGTCTCTTAACTCTTGCAAGGCAGATTGATAATACTCAGCGTTAGCATTCTTTAGCTTGTTATTCTTCTCTTGTTCGAGTTTAACCACCTTGTTGTTATGCTGGATTCGCAATTCTTCATTCTTGACAGCATAATTTTGGAACATTTGGGTAGCTGCTTTCTGATACTCAGCCTCAAGTTCCCTCTTTTCAAGTTCTGCTTCTTTGGTTGATATCGTACCATCTTTTTCATTCTGTTGAATCAATTCAAGCCTCTTCTTATAGAAGTCATCAGCCACCTTCAATTCCTCTTGATATGCATCCCAAGTTGCGCCACTTTCTCTCTCCCAAGCTTGTTTAGCTTCCTTTATTTGCTGTTTATAAAGGTTTTCAGCATTTTCAGCTTCAATTTTCTTCCTTTTAGCCCAATATGCTTCAATTGCTGAAATTCTCTGATTAAATAATGAGGTTAAATCTGAAGAATAGTTCTCATTTGTTAATGCAGTTTTACCTCCCTCAAATGCATCCTCACCATACTTCTCCTTAAGCAAATCAGCATATTCTGTAACTTTTTCCTTAAGTTCCTCAAAGTAATTCTTCTGCAAATCCAAATCCATATTAAGCCTTCCTCTTTGTTCGTCAGAAAGCTTATTGAACTCAGAGTAGAACTCATGATAACTAGCATTGTATTCGTTTTCAGCAGTCTGGGCTTCCCTCAAAAGGTCAATATAATCCTTCATATCGGCTATAAATTCAGATTTATTCTCTGAATTAATACCCAATGAGAACTGTGTGGTTGTACTTAACTGATTCTTTCCTTGGATTCCATAACTACCAATACCTTGTCTGAAATATTCGTTTGCAGAGTCTTCCAAGTGTTGTTTTTGCATGGCAATGGCCTCTTCAGCCATCGAAATCATCCTTCTTGTATTCTCAAGAGAATTGGCATTGATTTTATCCCACATATCCTTATAGACCTTCTCAATATCCTTTGCATGCTTTTCCTTTGCATCAAGTATCTTCTGGTCTATAATTGCATTTATCTCAGCTTCTTCCTTCTTATATTGGTTTCCATTCTCTCTGAGCTTTGCGATTCTCTGCTTCCTCTCTTCCTCAAGCTGTGTGATGGTCTTATTGAGACCTTCTTTCATCGCATTGATTCTGAGTTGTGTCATTTCCTTCTCAACCTCTGCAACTTCCTTTGCATTCTTCTTTGAGTCGGCAAGTGACTTCTTGTTCGCATCTCTCTGGTTTTCCCATATCTTTCTCTGTAACTCTTTCTGTTCCTTAACAAGCTCATCATACTGCTTGCTACCCTTCTTAGAGTTAGCAAGCTGCTTTTTCACAAGCTCCATCTGCTTGTTAAGATACTGCTCTGTTGTCTTGTTTGATTTTCCATATTTTGCCTCTTGGTCTTTCAACCATTCATCATTGGCTTTCTTCTGCTCTTCAAGCATCTTGTTATTATGGACTTTTTGCTGCCTTTCAGTCTCTTTATAATAACCCTTCTGGAAGTTTCCAACAACATTGAAAGTCTTTTTAAATCCATCGCCTATAATCTTTGGAATGTCACTGAAATTACCCTTAATAACAGCTTGTATAACGTTTACAAGCGTCTTTAATGGTTGAACCATATAGTTCATGATAGCAGTACCAACACCAACCGCAATAGCCCTAATTTTATCAAACCAAGTTCCAAGGTTCTTTAGCGCAGGAATTGTATCAACAAACCAATCATAAATGTCTTCCCAATATGTCACTAAAGTAGCTACAGCAGAAATGATAAGACCAATACCAATGGTTTTCATTGCCACTGATAATGCCTTTGTTGCGGTAGTAGCACCAACAGTTGCTGTTGTTTGCGCAACTTCTGCTGCTGTAAGAGCCTTAGATGAAGACACACCAGCTGTTGTTACTGCATTAAGTTCCTTCTGAGCCTTAGCTGCACCAGTTATCTTAGCCGCAAAAGAATCAATCATTGAATTACCCTTTGCAAGCCATCCACCAATACCTTCTTGAGAATTAATCTGTTGATTTATCTTCTCAATGCCTTGCATCACATTTTGTAATGCAACAAGCTTCTGAATAGACTCTTGAATCTCATCATTATCAAAACCAAATAATGCCGAAAGACCTTGTGTTACTGAACCAATTGCCGCAAATGACTGCATGGTATCAAGCAAGTTATCCATTGCTTGTGAAGACACTGTTGCATCCTTAATATCACTGTTCAACTTTGCAACAGCAACTTGCATGTCTTTGAATGCCTTTGTGCCTTGTTGACCATTGATAGCCATTGTTTTAAGCTCATTACCCAATGTCTTTGAAGCTTCTCTAGCATTGTTGAAAGTTCTTTCCACACCACCAACATTGATGGTAATCTTCTGCATACCTTCAGCAACACCATTGGCATAATTACCAACGTTACGTCCAAATTGACCATATTCTTGTTCAAGAGCCTTAAGCTTTTCTGTTATTTCCCCAGCTCTCTGAGACATTTTCTTAAATGACTCATCACCAAGGTCAGTTCCATTCATAACAGTCTTAAGGTCAGCAAGCTCTTGCTTCATACCAGCCATTGTGTTGGTATAGTTGTTTGCTTGCAATCTCTCTTGCGCTGAAATAGCCTTCTGGTCATTAACTGTTTCAGACAATACATCCTTTGCAGCAAGGTAGTTTTGGTAAATCTCCTTGCTGTACGCTTCTCTCTTGGCATCAATCTGCGCAATCTGCTTTGCAATCTTCTCTTCCTCACTAAGAGAAGACGATGACTTAGAGCTACTAGTGCTTGTTCCACCAGCGTTTATCTTTACATTACTCTTTTCAAGTACCTTTATTCGGTTCTCAAGCTCTGAAAGCTGCTTATTAAGTGCTTCCACAGCGTTCACAGACTCTTGTACACCGTTAATTACTATTGAATAGACTTTCTTATCAGCCATTTTAATTACATTTTCATTAAACATGAAAAATGGAGGCTGTGAACCTCCATTTTTATCTATTAAACCTTCTTTATCAGTTTAAGTGTTGTTGGATTTTGTCCTGATGGGTCAAAACCACTTATTTCTGATGTATAATACAAGTCACTATCGAAGTGGCACATTGCTCCACCCTTCAATTGCAAGAACTCTTGAGGTGAAATATATGCATCAAGTGTCACGTAATTGGAAGATAACATTGGAGATACATTGAAATATTCACTAACAATGCTCTTCTCAGTGTCCTTGTAGCTCAAATGGAATCCATCAAACGAATTCTTAGGGTAGGATAGGTTAACTTGCTCATGTGTGCTGTTTGAAAGCAATACATAGTCTGAAGAAGGTGCTTGTCTGTACCAAAAACGCTGTGCGAATGAATAACCATCATGTTTCATTGCTTCTTCATAGCCATATCCTTCAGCCATATACTCTGATTTCTCTATCACTGGAATTGAAATCATCTTCTCCACTCCTGTTTCAACAAAACCACTCGTTGAATCCCAAGTTGTCTGTTTCCAAGTAAATGGACAATACCAAGTGTAACTGAAATTGGTCGATGTGTTCTGAGTCGTTGTCTCATAACTATCATCTGATAGGTTTATTATAGTAAAACCACTATCTCCCCACTTATACCAGTCTTCATCATCAATATGCTCTGGATGCTTCGACACCACACTGTACTCAAATCCATATTCCTCAATGTCTGTCTTGTACTGTACTGACATCTGCTTTGGATAAGATATGTATTCTGACTTAACCTCCTCGCTGTTGACCCTATTATCAAGTTCTATTGCGTTGAGAATGGTCTTCTTAATGCCTCTGTTGGTGTTAATCATCACCCTATTACCATCTTGTTCAACCTCAAGGTTATAGGCTGTTGTGATGTTCTTAATGAAGTCACTAACCTTCATTTCCTCATTGGTGAAGTTGAACAAGTTCAATAATTCTGGAAATTCTGTATTAACACAACAAGTTCCACTTGGACAAGAGCTTGGGCAATTATATGTGCTTGCAGTGTCTGATACACAATAGCAGTTTCTTTCATCTGCCTTAATTGCCTCATATCCTCTGTTTGAGAATGCTGTGAGCTTTACATTAAGGTTGGTTGTGGTTGAATAGGAGAGTGGATTACCAGCTATATCATGATACTCCCTATGAACCACCAAAGGCTCAATAACATCATTCTTATTTAACCATACCATACAAGAAACATAACCAGTGATGGAAGTATTAGTCATATCAGTATAGCTTATTGGAGTATTGATATAAGTGTTCTTATTGAAACCATTTCCATCTTCTTCAACAGTTACACCACCTCCTTGCTCACTCGTTCCACTTGTCAAATACATATGGTTGTATCCAACCTCTGGGTAGAATGCATTATTCTTGATTGAACAAGTCTTTGACCATGAATAACCATTCTTCATAACAGCGCAAGTTCCACTTGACATAGTTGATATTCCACAAATGAATGCTGGAGATACAGCTTGGTCATAACACATCAAGTTTGTATGCTTTACATGCCCACTCTGCGAACTCTCATTGGTATCATCATACACATAACCAAGGTTGAGATACGTCCATTTTCTCTCTGGATTCATTCTACTTCCACTGCCAAAAGATGAAGTACCTCTTGTACCACCTCTTCTTCCACTGAAGTTACCACTCTGTGAGGTTTCATCGTTTCCACTGTTATAGTTACCACTACCATCTTGGGTTGCTGTTCTATTGGCATTCTCACCCCTTCTTCCACCCATTCGAGATACGTTGTTGTTGGATACAAGGTCGTTCTTCTCAGTGGGGTTCTTTGCACCATACAAGTCTTCGTGTGGAAAACAAGTCTTCCAAGTGTTGACATTGTTGTAGACATATGAACCACAGATTCTATTTGATGTCATAAAACCATCCAAGTATTCAGTGTTCCACTTTCCCTTGATAAGTTCCAAATTGTCATCGTAGTTTCTTACCAACTGTATCTCTACTGGGGCTGTATCATCCAAAAAACTCAATGATGAGGCTGTCAACTCCCTCTCTTGAAGGTTCTGCAAACATCCATCAGTTCCCCAATATGCAATCTTCATATCGCTTGATGGCTGGTTAAGAGTCGTAACTGCTGATAACTCAACCTTGTAAAAACCATCTGCTGGAACAACAATCACCATCTCATCTGGGTCATACAAATAACTTTCACTCTCCAATGTTGGATTTGTCTTATCAAATGCGCTGTATATATCGACTGCTGATAGGTTATACTCTGTTTGATTATTGATACCATCACTAGTAGCCTCAACAATATCAACCTTATAATAAGGGAAATTAAGCTCTTGCTGATAACCACTACCAACAGTAGTTATATTGGCTGTGATGTCAACATGACCAAACTTTGGATTTCCAAGATTATAGATTGGTGACTGCTCATCTGCTAGGTTGGTAGAACAGTAGATTCCTCCAATATTAGGGTCATCGAATGCTGAACCACCAATTACATATCCCTTCTGCACAAATGCTTGCCTCAATATCTCCATCATATTCAATGAAGGATAGAACGTCTCAATCCAAAACCTATTATACTTGTCAATATCAAACTTTGGGGTATAATTTGCTGAAACTTCATCCTTCGTCACCCAATGCTTCTGGAATACACCATATGACACAAATGGGAAATAATACTTTGATGACATATTATTGTTAATCTGATTAATGGTTGGAGCACCATCGAATGGAACTTCCCATTTCAAATCAGTTAGTTTCATTTCACCAAATATCTCCTCAATTGTATTAACTTTTATGTTCACCAAGTTGCAAGTGTATTTCTTGCTTGCTGCATCATATCCTTGTATGGTAAGAGAACCATTGAATATCATACTGCCATCAGCATATACTTGAGCCGAATACCTTGTATGGAACTTGTTCGTTTGTGACAAGTTGTTGGCATAGTTCAAAGCCTTGTCATTTATCGGTGTTGATGGCAATGAGAAGGAATACGAATACTCAGCTTGAGTCGTTGTATTCTTCGTTGGATTGAAGATAACGTTGTTTATCCTCAAGTTCAAAGCATCTTGTGACTCAATCTCCATCAACTGCTTGTTGATATATAACTCTATGTAATGATTGTTTGATACCATCTTATGATAAATCTGAATATTCGTAAGTTAATGTCGCTGTATATATGTTGTTGTATGTATTGTCCTCTGAAACCTCAACTGACTTTGGAATAATATAGTGTATCCTGCCGTTAATCTCAGTCCATACCTTCTTTGACCTAGCAAGAGAGTTAGCAAACCACTTTCCGTTCTCTTCCAATAAATGAGAGGTAAGCTTCACACTCTTCTTGTAGTCATTGCTATATATCTTCTTCTGCTCATATATTGGTCTGTTTTGACCATCCTTTGCCTCATAGAAGTCATATATATTCTTCTCATAGGTGCTTATGTCAAGGTTATCTGATTCACTGCGAGAACCAGTGAAATCGAAGAACTCAATTCCACCATACTCATTCCTCCAATATACCCTTTGGAAGTACTCTGTGGCCTTAAGTGGTTTGATTACCTTGAATCTCACAGTCTTATTGCCAATCGTCACATCAAGATATACAGCAATGTTCTTATATGCGTTTGGTATAGTCCAAGTCTTGTCAACAATGTGTGATGTATATGATTGAGGATTGAAGGTCTCTGTGGTTGAATAAATCTCACTCAATGTGCTATTCTTAAGAGAATATGTAATGGTTTGAGAGGTATTACCACCCCATAGGATTGAATAATCAAGCTTTGTACCATAAATGTACCTAACTTGATTCCTGTTGGTATTCAAAGCAAGCTCAACGGTATTGAGATATTTGTATCTGTCTGATTGGTTTGCCTCATAACCACAAGTTGTATAACCACTCATACTACCCCTTTGGTAATACGTACCATCCTGAGATATTGTACCAATGACAAATGTGTACTTGGTTGTCTTGCCATATTCACTGAACGTTGATAGTATTGGTGACATGTTAAATCCACACTCATTGCCATAGAAGGTCTTCTCAAGAGTTGTAAGATACTTGCTGTCACCACTCACAACATCGACAAGAACCTTGGACATAAAGACATCCTCTGGAGAGGCAGTGCCAGGATAATTATCATACGTCAAATATGGAGAAGGAATATTGGTATCAAGATAGTGTGGAACATTCGTCCACTTGTCACCAATAGTCCTACCCTTAAGTTCCACCTCATTGTCACCAAACCCAATTGTGAAATCTGCCATTAATGATGAACAGTTCCTCAATGCTTGCGCAAAACTTGCAGCAGTGCTACTTGGGTCACTTGAAATGTAGAAATACTTGTTCTTTGCATCCTCTGGATTCATTACATTAGTCACAGTCTCATCCAAGAAGGTTACATGATACTGCGAGTTTGCTGTCACAGTTGAAGCAAGATTTCCACTGAAGAAGAAACTGAATGTTCCCTCATAACCACTTATGTTTTCCTTCAACTTCAAGATGTTTGGAATATCTGAAAAGGTCAACAAATCACTTGGTGTGTATAAGTTGTTATATGTTATGTTCATTTAATTAAAGAATTTATCTATATCTTCCATTATTTTATTGAATAGCTCATCTGCCACATTATTATCCCATTCCTTGTCAATCTCTTCGAATACATAAGCCATAAATGGCCTTGCCTTAATGCCATCCCTTGAAATGGCTCTCCTTATCAAGTAAATGGTTGAATTGTCAGTTGGAATGCCCTTGCTCCTTGCCCATCTTACAATAGGCTCTATAGGAGGCATCTTCGCTCCCTTCCTACGACCATTCTCGATGTAAACAAGATAATCATTAAGGATGATGTCAAAGATTAAATCGCCATCATTGGTAGCCCTTACACTCAAGGTCTTGTAGATTTGGGAATTAACGAGAGTGTTGGAACCAGTCTTAGAGTTGATTCCAACATTCGATTCCATCACCATCCTAACCAATGCCATGATGTCCTTGGAGAATTCCATTACAATCTTTCCAACCTCCATCAGCATATCCTATTTCTTGGCAAAGTTATTGGTGTTATGTCGATGTCTCCAACCTCATCCTCATCAACGTCAATCTCATGGTCTGGGTCTTCTGGGTATGGCTCATCGTTGAAGTTGTCATCAAGTTCACAAAGGTTCACACCGTTTGGAATGTTAAGCACAAGAGAGAGTTTAACACCAGCATTGGATTGTTCTGTGTATCTAGACAAGGTTAAAATTGAATAATCATACACACTCACAATTCCATTGAATAGTGGATTGGTATCAATATATGCTAGTGTATATATTGCCACATCGTAACACTTGTCTTGTACATCTAGAACTGTGTTACCACTTTCACCATCTGGAAAACCAAGGATGTAGATTTCATATCTAGCCTTTACAATATTTGTTGTCAAATTGAACTCATGCAATGAAATATCATCAATATAACACTGTATGGTCTTGTAGTTGTTCTGCTGATTATTTAAATCATCACCTTGATACTTGACAAAATTCACTCCTTTAAACCTCTTGAGAGTGTCAATTATGATGTTTGTAACTTCTTTGTAAATCATTTACTTGTTTTTTTAAATTAATTTTTATATCTTTGCAATAAACATGAAAAATATGAGGGATTACACAGTAGATTATTCGTTATATTGTTTTAAAGCAGAAGACGAAAGGGGTGATTATTTCAAAGGCAAACACAGACTAGGCACTATAGATAGTGATGGTTATGTTATGAACAATTATAGATGTGATGATGGGAAATTTCATACATTTAGGGAACACATAGCTAAGTGGGAATATTTCAACGGTAGAATACCAGATGGTATGCAGATTGACCATATAATACCAATTTCAATGGGAGGTACAAACAAACTGTCAAACCTAAGATTGGTTACTAGAGGTGAAAATCATAATAACCCTCTAACTAGAAAAAATATGTCTGAGGCTAGGAAAGGTAATAAGTATGCTCTTGGGAATAAAATGTCAGAAGAATCAAAAATGAAAATATCTGATTCAATGAAAGGAAAATTCATCAATAGAACAGACCAATCAACACAAGTTGACCAAATTAATATTATAACTGGAGAAGTAGTTAATTCATACCCTTCTAGAAATGAAGCAGCTAGACAAATTGGTGCTAATGGTAGTAATATAGGAAAATGTTGCAAAGGATTGGTTAAAAGTGTAAAGGGTTACATCTGGAAATATCATCCACTGTAACCCTTTTCTATTCTGCTACATAACATTATCTTTTCTTGGCTTTTCTAAGCTGTTCCTCAAATTCGTCTTGTGCCTTTTGAGCTTCACCTTTATCAATGAGATATGACAAGAATTGGAGATAATCACTTAAATAGTACTGATAGACTTCTCCAATTTTTTCAATTTTTTCATCGCAGATTTCATAGAACGTTTTGATAGCTCCCCACTTTTCACTGAATTCTCTATATCTCTGCGCATAAGGTCTATGGCTTCCACCACCTTGGAAGACAATAGGGTAGGCATCTGCAATGTTATGTAGCATTGTATAAAAAAACCTATCAATGGCAATACATCAGTCACTGGTACTCCTTCCCACATCCTTATTCTATCCTCCAATACCTCATTCTCAAACTTGGAATCATACAGTTCACCATCCTTCCTGCACAATATAGCCAATATCGCAGCATA
>JAEIGA010011198.1_pt1 | contig 13618 bp, 11 predicted proteins | sample 9270691 | NCBI WGS metagenome assembly JAEIGA01 (sample SAMN17057246, study PRJNA624740) | gut metagenome | biome: biome; isolation source: fecal sample | host: Bos grunniens | place: China: Xizang | collected 2019
ACACGGCGCAATGATAAAATCATCACGCTCGAAGGTTTGACAATAAGCCAACCCTAATGTCAGCTGTTTAATTTCTCCCATCTTATTGACCTTTATACACCTCTGAAGCCTCATACCATTTCAATGCGCGACGTACCAATACACCAATAACGGCGGCCACCGGAACGGCAACTAAAATCCCGACAAATCCGAATAAAACACCTCCGGCCAACAAAGCAAAAATAATCCAAACCGGATGCAGGCCGACATTATCTCCGACCAATTTAGGCGTTAAAACATAGCTTTCCAAAATTTGACCGATAATAAATACAACAGCCAATCCAATCCACAGCCCCCAACCGGCACCTTGTGATAACGCAATTAACACACTTAACACCACACCGGTTAAAAAACCAAAATATGGAATAAAGGATAAAATACCGGATAAAATACCGATTAACACCCCTAAATCCAACCCGATAACGGACAATCCAATCCCATAAAAAACCGCTAACGTCAAACAAACAGATACTTGTCCCCGAATAAATCCGGCCAAAGACACATTAATTTCCCGCCAAATACTGGTCGTATCTGCCTTATATTTTGGAGGAACCAATCCTTTAATATTTTTAGACACGTCATTCCAATCCTTTAACACATAAAATAACACAACCGGTGTAATTAACAACAAAGACACCACATTAAACAAAGCCATTCCTCCGGACAAAACATTCAACAATCCAGTTCCGATACTGTTCAAAACACCAAATGCCGTTTGAGAAACAGCATCAGACAGTTGATACATTTGATCCGGTGAAATTGTATGTTGGGTATAAGAAATCAAAACCTTAATTTTTGTCCACACATAAGTGGCGATTGTCGGCACTTTGACCATAAACGCCAATACTTGCGTTTGCAAAATCGGAATTAAGATTAAAAATAACGCAACAATAAACACACAAAATCCGGACACAACCGCTCCGGAAGCAAGCGCCCGATTCCATTTTCGGCGTGTCAGTTTATTAACCAACGGATCCAAAAAGTATGCCAAAACAAAGGCTAAAACAAATGGTAATAAAATAGCCGAAATTGCCCACACAAAACACCCTATTAAAACTAAAGTGCTTAAAACAATCAACAATGGTTTATTTATTTTCATTTACTATTTCCTTTTTTTTAATAAGCGGGTAACTTTTGTTGAACATATACAGACCCATTCGGTATCAAAACAATTCCGGATGTTGTCATTTTATTTAAAGCGCTCGGCGTATTTTCAGAAAACAGCAATTCGGCATAAATTTGATTTTTATGGATTGCCCGAACATCAACCTGTTCCACAAACTCAAACGCCTCTAATTTTTTTTCCAAGACCGTCCACTCACCCAATGTATTAACCTCAAATAACGCCGTTACACCGCTGCGAGCCGATGTACGATAAGCTTGGTACGCCTTAAATTTTCGGTCCATATGCTCAAATGTTTTTTTCACAACTTGCTTCAGTACGGCAGCAACATTAGCTGAACCGGAAGAAACCGCAAAAGACACATCGGAACCGGCTGAGGCATTTGCCGGATAAACCTTTGTGTTGACCGTATAAACAGCCCCTGACTTTGTGACATCCAAAATAACAACAGCCGGCGTATGATAGCGCGTCATTAACGGATCAAAGGACAAAATCTCACCGCCGTATTTAATGGCTTCCGTCATCGTTTGATCAGTTCCGTCCCCTAACGGCACGACGAACTGATGTATCCCTTCAAAAGCTGCATTGTTTTTCAATACTTGAAACAAAGGATTCATTTCATCAAAAATCTGAATGGTTCCATTTTCACGAAAAATCGGAACAACAGCCATTTTGGGCGGTTCTTTATCCAAAAAGGGCAAGACATTTTCATCAAAAAAATCCCGCACGGCCGATGCTTTAAATTTGACGGAAACATCCGCCATATACCGTGTTCCCGTATTTTTTTCATCGGCCACGGAAACTCCCTCCACAAACGAAGAAACCTGTTGTGGTGTCACAATAATCGCATTTTCATTTTCCGGCAAACTCGGCATCGGCATCTCATTATTTTCCTCTTCATCAAGCGATTGAGGCACCTGTACAAATACCGTAACCGTGTCATCAAAAACCAACCGACTGAATAATTTTGGAAATGCCTGAACGGCGGCTTCCGACAAAGCAGTTTCTTTGGCTTTAACGGCATTTTCCGCTTCAACATCCACATGAATATCGGACACACCATACAAATTCGCAAAAGCCGGCAAAGAAGTTAATCCCGCCATAAAACCCAAAATCCATTTTTTCATCACATACGTAACCTTTTTCATTGAACTTTAGATAATATACTGCTAATGTATCGAAAGAGCAACTAAAAAATAAAGGATAAACGAAATGGATTATAACGCAGATAACGTTTTTGCAAAAATTTTACGGGGTGAAATTCCTTGCAATAAAATATATGAAGATGATCACGCTTTGGCTTTTTATGATATCACACCAAAGGCAAAAATACATGCATTGGTCATTTGTAAAGCCTTACTGACCGATTATTCGGATTTTATTAATCATGCCGATGAACAAGAAATCACCGGATTTATGCGTGCTATTGCTAAAACGGTTGAAATTTTAGGCGTAGAGGAAGGCGGATATCGTTTGGTATTTAATAAAGGCCCTAACAGTGGTCAGGAAGTGCCACACTTACACGCCCATATTTTGGGTGGAGAAAAATTATCCTCCGGCCTATAAAATTATCCAAATACAAACAAAGGGGCGTTTTTATCCCCTTTGTTTTTTTATTCAAAAAAGACACTTAATACCCCCGGAGCAATAGAACTCAGCGTATTAAAATTCACCTGCGGTTGAAATGCTGTCCCCGTTAATTCATAACGCACACCGATTAATCCGCCGCCGGTTCCGTCTTTAAATAAATTTCCGATGAGCGGAATTTTCCCAGGCAATGAATTAATCATATAGGCCGGGATCACCTGACCGCTTAAAGCTAACTTACCGAGAGAGGCGCGCCCGCGGAATGTTAACCCTAAAGAAGTCCCGGAAGCGTATCCGTCATTAATATAAACATTTTGATAGGGGGTTAATTCAAACGGTATTTTTGCGGTTTTAAAATTCAATTCTTTTCCTCGGATACCATCCACAATCCCCAAAATTGTAACCGCTTGAATAATAAATCCGGGGTCTTTTAAGTTAAACTCACGAACCGTTATATCTCCGACAAAACTGCCGGCAGCATTTTGTTTGGCATCTATGCGTAATTTTCCACCAAAAAATCGTTCCGTCACATCGGCTCTGGCTAATAAATCTCCCAAATCATCGCATTCGCCCTTTAATATTTTATTTTGGGGAATGTAATGAATTTCCAACGCTTTACTCCCCAAGGCAGAAATATTTAAATGCTGCCACCGATACCCTTGTCGTTTTCCTTGAATTTGTACAAATTTAAGCGGCTTTTGAACATTTAAAATGACTGTTTTTAAGTTCACATCTAAATGAATATTCGGCGGGGCAATTTGCACATTAGCTATTTGCTCTTTCACCTCTCCATTGTCATGCATTTCAGGAGGCGTCTGTTTAAAAAGAGGCATATCAAACAGCTCGGACATATTCCACGATTCACCCTTTAATATAATGCTACTGTTTAACTTTTTATCCACAATAATCTGACCGGAAAAATCGTTTTTCGGTGCTTTCACACCATCAAGGCGTAAATCAAATCCATCGGCCCAATTCACACGGCCTTTAATATCAATTTTTGGTTTTAATGCCGCTACATCAAACGATAAATCGGTTGGCACCTCATTCCCCGAAAAAGATGTTTTCAACACAGCTTTAGCCTCAACACCAACATCCTTTGTGATACCGACGGGATACAGCTGAACATTGGCTTTCGTTAAATCCAAATCAGCCGCCACATCCGTTTGACCTAAAAACGTTTTATCAATTTGAACAGACACGGGTATCTCTCCCGTTACATAATCCGATACATCTTCGAACAAGGGACGTATTTTTTCATCAGACACCGTGCCGGATAAACGATAAGCAGACTGAACCATATTCTGAGGTGTTTTTTTAAACCGCTCGGTCCACGTTAAGGCCACCGGAATTTGGCGCAATTCCGCCGTCCCGCCCAACTCCAATTTTTGATTATCTACCGTTAAATGAAACTGCCCATTCGCAAGAGATTCTCCGGCAATCGGCGTCGGAAAAACACCTTCTGATATATCGGCAGAAACATTCACTTGCACCTGTGAAATATCCAATGTTTCAATTAACGGAAAAGACAATCGGGTTTCCACCGTTCCGTTTCCGTTTGTTTCAGATGGATTAATCCCAAAAGCGTCTGCAAACATCAACGGTTTGGAATTAATTAATGTCATAACTTCTTGTACGGGACCGGCCCCTTGAATAACCATAGCCGCCCGAGCCACCTTATCCTTTAAGTCGGTAAAATGCAGGTCTGCTTTTTTTAACTCTATAGCCCCCAACTGTCCCGCTGTGGCAAAGATATCTACTTTATCGGGATATAAATGCACCGTAGCTGCTACATTATGTACACTCGGCATCGGATGCAAATACCGCACGGTCACACCGGAAGCCGAAATATCACCGAATAAATCAACCAGCTCCCCCCCTGTAAAATACAGCGTAAAATCGGCCTTTTGAAGCCCCCCTTCGGATAAATTTTCCTTAACCCAAGCGTGAGCATTCGGCCCCAAAGCCGACGGCCATAAATCCGGAACTTGTTCCGTTTTAACATTTGTAACCGTAGATTTTAAAACGGTTTTAATATGATTTAAATCTTTCGTATCCAAAAAAGAACCTATACCGGTAATATCAACCGCTAAGGAAGCCTTTACTTGCCCCGTCATCAAAGAAGATTTATCTATTTTTAAAGACTCTAAATGCGGAGAAAAAGCCCCTTGAATCAGCATCTTATCCACTTTATATTCATTCGTCAGCGGGGCCGGCAGATTAACCGTTCCGACACGTTCATTCATTATTTTAAAAGACAATTCCGATACAATATCTCGAATATTTTTATCCGTACTACGCAAATCCAAAGCACCGTAAATATCGCCTTTAACATTCAAATTGACATCTTTTACAACCGGTATCAATCTGTCCAGCTTAGACACATTCAGCGAATCAAATTCCACCTCAAAAGGCATTTGACGTGTCGCCCCGTTAAACAAAGCATTTGCCGATATATTCATCGTACTGTCTTTTGCCGATATTTGGGCTTGAACTCTTAACGCATGTTCATCACTACCATCATTTTCCAACAACAAATCTAATTTTGGAACGGAAAACTGCTTTTGCCGGCGCCGATCTTCAATCAGTACTTGAGCATCATCTAAAACAAGGCGATGAAATTGCATTAAATATCCGATTGTCCCATTAAAATCGGATACCTTAACAGGGGGAGAAACCTGTTCGGGCATATCTTTTGTTTCTTTATGTTGCAGATATAAATTACCCTCTTCATCTAAGATAGCCTGTAAAAATGCATCTTTTAACACCAATGTATCGGGCATATAATTCAAACTGAGTATCCGCCATAACCCATACGATAATTCAATATCGGGTAAATCCGTAATAACACTACCGTCCAATCGTAAAACGGATAAATCTTTAATCTGCAGATGTAAAATACCGTCATCTCGTACTTCGGCGCTTAAAATAATGGACTCAACATCAATGGTAACCGGCAAATCTTTTGGCACAAAATGTTCTTTTAGCTGAGGCACCAAAAAATCTACATTCATCGGGGCAACACTTAAACGCCAAAACATCATCCCACATAAAACAATCACCAAAGCGACGATAATTTCAACACACCGCAAAATTAATCGCATTGTTTTTTTTGATATTTTTTTAAAAAACTTTGCCATACTACACTTTCCCTATTACGATTCATATCGTACTTAATCCCAAACAAATCAACCCGGATAAAACAGGGGTTAATATCCAAGATACCACAATATTACCCAACATAGAATACTTAAGACCGTATCCGCCTTTTGCAAAAGACACCCCGATAATAGACCCGATAATGGCACTGGTAATCGGTACCGGCACCAAAGGGAAAGAAGGTATTCCATAGTAAGCCAACACCGTTTTTAATCCGCCCCATGAAAATAAAAACAATGTTGAAGCCCCCGAAAAAACCACAATCAAAGCCTCCAACGGCGACAAAGGAAACAAACCGGATCCCATTGTTCTCATCACTTTTTTATCTGCCGTAAAAAAACCGATACCGACAAAAGCACAAATCAGCAAACTAACCCAAACACTATCCCAACCGGTAGCCGTTAAAAACGGGGCGCTGATTGTTGCCACATTATTTGCTCCAAGAGCGTAAGCCGAAAATGCACCGACAAAAATTAATCCGATACGGGTAAAAACATCTTTATACAACAAAGAAACGGGAAAACGACGCAAACGCCACCGAACACACTTAAAAATCAAAAAAGCCACTGCCGCAGCCAAAAACGGGCTATATAACCAGGCTGAAACAGTTTTAATTAACACATCCGGCTGAGATAATTTACCGTGAGCCAAACTAAACCCGACAACCGCCCCAACCATCGCTTGAGCAATAGATACGGGGATTCCGCGAAACGTCATAATCCACAACACCAATCCGGCAGACACCGTAACAATAAAAGCATCTGCCATTGTTTTTGGATGTCCTAACTGCAACATGCTGGAAGACGTTCCGTCACCGCTGATAAGAGCCCCTAAAACCACAAAGAGAATAGCTATCAATGTTGCCGTACGCATTGTCACCATACGGGTAAAAACAGCGGCTCCGAACAAATTACTGATATTATTTCGTCCAAAGACCCACGCTAAAAACAACCCGCCAATAATAAAAAGTGCGTCCATTTTTTATCCCTATAACGAATGTTTAACCGCCATAACCTGTAATCTATCGGCCACATCTTCAGCTCTGTCAGAAATACTTTCAATCCGATCGATCATATCTTTTAACTGTAATTTATGAGCCAACTCTAATTTTTTATCGGAAAAAATCCGTTTTTTTAATGCCAAAACCTTTAAATCAACCTCATGTTCATACAATGATACTTGGGATGTATACTCCGTTAAAACATCACCGGCAAAGAAACATCTGGCAGCTTCAATCAACGCATCGGCACAAGCTGCCGTCGGATTTAACAACCCTCGAATCCCTTCACGATAATCTGCCGGAACTTTAATGCATTCAGCCGATAACCCCAACATATTTTCTTCATACGCATTAATAACACGGTCACACCCTTCCAATAACCGCAAAATATCTGATCGTACATCGGGTAAAATCATCTGAGCATACAATCCTATTTCCACAGCTCGCCGCAAATCATCATTTTTGGCTTCATGAGCACTGACTTGCTCACATACATTCTCAAATTCCGCCGTAGCCCCTTTATCTAAATAAATTTCGGACCCCAAAGCAAATAAAAATCCGCTATGAACGATATTTGATAAAAATTCAGAAATCTTAACTTCAACATCTTTGGTTCGTTTGAACAAAATGAAAGTACGCTCTGCCATTTACCCCTCCTTGGATACACCTGCTAATTGAGCCCGCATAAAGCCATCTAAATCACCGTCCAACACACCGGATGTATCCGATGTTTCATAACCGGTACGTAAATCCTTGACCATCTGATAAGGCTGTAAAACGTATGAACGAATTTGATTACCCCATCCGTTATCTCCTTTAGAAGCCTCTATCGCGCCTTGTGCCTCTTGCCGTTTTTTAAGTTCCAATTCATACAATCTGGACCTCAACATCGCCCATGCTTCATCTTTATTTTGAAACTGACTGCGCCCCGTTTGGCTTTGTACGACAATACCAGTCGGAATATGCGTAATACGAACGGCACTTTCGGTACGATTCACATGTTGACCGCCCGCCCCGCTGGCCCGATATAAATCAATTCTGCAATCCGCCGGATTAATATCAATTTGGATGGAATCATCTACCACCGGATATACCCAAACCGAAGCGAAACTGGTATGTCGTCTGGCATTGGAATCAAACGGAGAAATACGAACCAACCGATGAACACCCGATTCATTTTTTAACCATCCGTAAGCATTATGCCCTTGTACCTTTATTGTTGCAGACTTAATGCCGGCTTCATCTCCGATATTTTCTTCATTTAAAGAAACTTTGTACCCATGCTTTTCTGCCCATCTGGTAAACATTCTGAGAAGCATTTGAGCCCAATCCTGAGCTTCTGTTCCGCCGGCACCCGCATGAATTTCTAAGAACGTATCATTTTTGTCTGCCTCTCCACACAGCAAGCTTTCCAATTCGGCACGACTGACATCTTCTTGTAAAGCCATAAAAGCTTGTTCGGCTTCCATCACTAAATCGGCATCATTTTCCATTTCGGCCAACTCTATCATATCATACGCATCTGTAATTTGGCGTTCCAATGACATAATATCCTCTATCGCATTCACCAATAGGTTGCGTTCGCTGACCAACTTTTGAGCTTGCTCCGGATTATTCCATAAATCGGCCTCTGCAGTCAAAGCATCTAATTCATCACGTCTGAGCTGAGCATTATCCCAGTCAAAGACGCTCCTTCAGCAATAAAATTGCTTGTCTGTACTTGTTATTCAAAGCGATAATTTCGGCTTTCATTTTTTCTCCTTACTTAATATAAACCACCAACGTCGGGAATATTTTCGTCATCATGAATTGTAATATCTTCTCCGACAATTTTTGCATTTTCATCCGGATGCGTTCCCAAACGGAAAGCTTCAGTAATCACGTTTGTATCTCCGGCTACAGCTGCCTTACCCGTTTGAGCATTCACACGAATCAGCTGAACTCCGGCCGGCACACGGAATGGAATATCCGGTTCGTTCTTTAATGCCTCTCGCATAAAATCCCGGAAAATAGGACCGGCAACAACACCACCCGTATCATTTGGGCCCAACGTTGTCGGAACATCAAATCCAACCCACACACCAACCACCAAATCCGGAGAAAATCCGACAAACCACGCATCTAAACTATCATTAGAAGTACCCGATTTAGCCCCTAGCGTACGTTTTAAAACCCGCGCAGCCGATCCGGTTCCCCGTTGAACAACACCCGTTAAAATATTGACCATTTGATAGGCCGAAACGGGGTCTTGAATTTGGGGTTTGTCATCAAGAATAATCGGCAACATATCCGCCGAAGCCTCTGGCCCGGAACACGCATCACACAAACGATTATCATGTTTATAAATCGTTTTACCATCCCGATCTTGAATACGGTCAATTAAATTCGGCGTCACAAATTTTCCACCATTTACCAACATGGCATAAGCCGCCGTCAATTTCATCGGCGTCGTTTCACCCGATCCCAATGCCGTAGATAATTCCGGCTTTAAATTGTCCGAAATGCCGAATTTTTTACCATATAAAACGGCCTTTTCGATACCGATTGCCTGAGCCAACCGAATGGTCATCAAATTTCTGGATTTTTCCAATCCGACCCGTAATGTTGTCGGCCCATAAAAAACCTTACTGTAATTTTTGGGCTTCCACTTTGTTCCATCCGGCAACTCCATCACAATCGGCGCATCTAAAATCAAACTGGACGGTGTATAGCCCGAATCCAACGCCGCCAAATAAACAAACGGTTTAAAAGAAGAACCCGGTTGACGTTTTGCTTGAACTGCTCGATTAAACTGATTTTTCTTAAACGAAAAACCACCCACCATGGCAAGAACGCGTCCCGTGTGAGGACTGATCGCAACCAACGCCCCCTCTACATTCGGAATTTGTTGCAATAAATAAGCACCTTTTGTTCCCTTTTTGGGTTGAACAAAAACAACGTCGCCGACGAATAAAGTTTCATGGATATTCATCGGTTCTTTGGCAATCTTACTGTCCGGCAAAGCTTTTTTAGCCCATTTCATATCGGCCGTCTGAATGATGCCATCATGACCGTCTTGCAAACGAATGGCCGCAGCCTCATCCGTCACCCGCAAAACAACAGCATATTCCCACCCATCCGGCGCATAGGCAGGTAATTCCATCGCCTTAAATGCCGATTGCCACTCACCGGATAAATTTAATTTGGCGACAGCCCCTCGCCAACCATGCCGTTTATCATAACTCAACAACCCGTTTTGAAGAGCTTCTGCCGCCGCATTTTGTAACCGCGGGTCCAAAGAGGTCCGAATGGATAACCCCCCGTTATACATAGCCTCATCACCATATTGAGCCGATACGAAACGACGCACTTCTTCGGCATAAAAACCGGCATTTTTCAATAATCGCTCATCACGAGCCACCATCGTAATCGGCTCTTCCCGAGCGGTTAAATACGCCTCTTTTGTAATAGCGCCATCTTCAAGCATGCGCCATAAAACCCAATTACGCCGTTCTATGGCCTGTTCTTGCCGTTTAATCGGATGATAATTATTCGGACCTTTCGGTAAAGCCGCCAAAAATGCCATTTCACCCAATGTCAACTCATCCATAGACTTATCAAAATAATTAAGTGCTGCCGACGCAACGCCATACGACCCAATTCCCAGATAAATCTCATTCAGATACAGTTCCAAAATATGATCTTTGGTAAAGGCTTGTTCTATACGACGCGCCAACAGAGCCTCTTTAATTTTACGACTGATTTTTTGTTCACTGGTAAGTAAAAAGTTTTTAGCCACCTGTTGTGTGATGGTAGACGCCCCCACCGGTCTGCGACCCGTCCCCCAATTTTTAATATTGACAATAACCGCCCGTATCAATCCCGTTACATCTATTCCGCCATGCGTATAGAAATTTTTATCTTCGGCGGAAATAAAGGCTTGTTTTACCATCGGCGGAATATTTTCAACCGGCACAAACACCCGTTTTTCATTGGCATATTCTGCCAACAATGACCCGTCATTCGCATACAAACGACTGGTAATTTGCGGTTTATAAACCTCCAGCTGCTGATAATCCGGCAATCCGGCCGAAAAAGACAAAATCACGGCAAAGACAGCCAAAAAAGCCACCAAACACCCGAAAAAAAACAAACTGACCAAAACCGATAATACACGCATTTTCTTTACCCGATTTATATTAAAAAGACGAACAAACACATAACATTATTGTTGTATCATACCTTTTTTTACAAAAAAATTCAAGCCCCTATATGCATATTCCGAAATTAAATTGACTTGCTTTTCAGGCTGTGATAAAGTACCCAAAAAAGTTAAGGAGAAAAATGAAAACAGTTGTTCAACGTGTTACCCACTCCACTGTCACGGTTGCCAATAAAGTTGTTGGTAAAATCGGTTCCGGTTTATGCGTTTTAGTTGGCGCCGAACCGCAAGATACTCCCGCCGATATAGATTGGATAGCGGGTAAATTAGTTAATTTACGCATTTTTACCGATGAAAACGGTAAGATGAATAAATCCGTTTCGGATATTGACGGCGAAATCTTACTGGTATCTCAGTTCACATTATTAGCCGACTGTTCAACGGGGCGCAGACCTTCTTTTACCGGTGCCGGCGACCCTCAAACGGCCAAAATGAATTTTGATGCTCTGACGGATAAAATATCCGCTCTGGGTATTCGCGTACAAACCGGTATTTTCGGAGCCGATATGACGGTTAATATTCAAAATGACGGCCCCGCCACTTTTATATTGGAAAGTCCAAAAAAATGACACAAAAAAAATCCTATCAAAACCCCAAAATTGATGAATCTTTAGAACGCCAGACACGTGAAAACCGGCCGGATTTAAAGGGGACTCGCTTGGAACGTTTTTTGGCAGAAGCCGCTAATTTAAGACGCAATCTTGCCTTGCGCAAAAAACAACAGGCTGAAAGGAAAGAAAAATGTACGCATTCAAAATAACGGGCGGAATACCCTTAAACGGCACGATTGAAGTTAAGGGCGCAAAAAATGCCGTTTTACCGATGATGGCGGCCGCTCTTTTAACTGACGAACCAATTACACTGGAAAACATTTCTTACCTGTCTGATGTAAAAATCCAAGCGCAATTATTGGAATCTCTTGGCGTTAAAATCACACAACACGATAACGCCATTACATTACAAGCCGACCACATTACCAGTCGATTGGCCGCTTATGAATTTGTTTCTAAAATGCGCGCTTCGTTTTGGGTATTAGGGCCTCTTATCGGTCGTTTTGGAGAGGCCGCCGTATCACTGCCCGGAGGGTGTGCCATAGGCGCTCGTCCCAGCGACATTTATTTTTCTGCATTGGAATCTATGGGGGCAACAGTTACAATTGAAAACGGATATGTCATTGCAACGGGACCGTTACACAATGCCGATATTTCATTCCGTCGTATTTCTGTCGGTGCAACCCATAACACCATTATGGCAGCCGTTTTAACAAAAGGCGTCACCACCATTTACAATGCAGCTCGCGAACCGGAGGTTGTTGATTTAATTAACTTACTCAACAAAATGGGGGCTAAAATTAAAGGAGCCGGCACAAATAAAATTACCATTACCGGTGTAGAAAAACTCCATGGTACGACTCATTCCGTTATCACAGACCGCATTGAAACGGCCAGTTTTGCAATTGCGGCAGCTCTGACCAAAGGAAATATTTTCATCAAAGGCGGCCACAAAGAGTACATTGAACCCATTGCCGATATTTTACAAATGTGCGACGTCAAATTAACACAAAACAAAGAGGGATTGTCGGTTGACGGACACAACGCCGTTTTACGCCCAACGTCGGTCACAACATCGGAATACCCCGGATTTCCGACAGATGTTCAATCTCCCATCACAACCTTATTAGCCCTAGCCGGCGGCACCTCTTTCATTGAAGAGCGCATTTACGAAAACCGCTTTATGCATGTACCGGAACTCAATCGTATGGGGGCTCACATTATTGTGTTACCCAACGATACCATTTGCATAAAGGGCGTTCAAAAATTAGACGGCGCAACGGTGATGTCATCTGATTTACGGGGGGGCATGGCTCTTGTCTTAGCCGGTTTGGTTGCCGATGGAACAACAATCGTCAAACGCATCTATCATATTGAACGAGGCTATTATAAATTGGAAGATCGCCTGAGCGCTCTCGGCGCAAAAATCGACCGCATCCACATTACGGATTAAATGAAGGTGCCAACGCTTACGACAAAATTAAATCAAGAAAAAAAATTAAGCATTGGCACAAAGGTATCGGTTTTTGATTTTGCCCCATCCACCTTCAAAAACCGATAAAAAGAGTAGTCAAGGGATGGTTATTTGGTATCTGAACTGGAATTATTATTTCGGTTCAACAGCCAATTGACCTTGAGAGTTAATCAACACAGTTTTAGCCGTGGTCGTATCTGTTAAATCTGCACGACCCGTAATAGTGCCCATTGTGCCAACAATCTTACCGTCTGTACAGGTAATCTCAACTTTTGGACTGCCATAGCTAGCCTCTAATGTACAAGTATGCAGTACGTTGTTAGTAGCACCGGAAACACCTAAATTTTGTAATGTTTCTGTAACAGTACCTGATTTTGTGATACTTGATTGAGCCACAACGGACAACAATTGAGCGGCATTCAATACTTCATTTGCACGATAACGGTTCATAGCCATTGTATAACCGGCAATACCACCGATGGAC
>JAEIGA010011199.1_pt1 | contig 13618 bp, 20 predicted proteins | sample 9270691 | NCBI WGS metagenome assembly JAEIGA01 (sample SAMN17057246, study PRJNA624740) | gut metagenome | biome: biome; isolation source: fecal sample | host: Bos grunniens | place: China: Xizang | collected 2019
GACTACAGGCACTCACACACACACACCAGCCTCCGCCCCAGGCCAGTTTTTAGTCCGCCGCGGGAACGATTTCGGTGTTGACATACACGTTAACGTGTGTTAACATACACCATGGAAGGAGGTGCTTGCCATGATCTGTAAGTACATGGGCTATCAGCTATACAAGGAACACGACCACGTGAAGGTCGTGGGGCCGTCGGACACGTGGCGGTGTGATACCGTCTCCGAGGCCATCAAGGACATTAACGCGAAACGCGGCTGTCCGAAAGAACAATATAACCACGCTCATATCCGGCGAATGGATGAGAGCAAACCAGCCTATACAAGAAGGGAGTTAAACGAGTATAATGGAATGGAGTAGAAAAGAGAAGCTCGAGGCGTCCGTCAATTACAAGGTAGGGCTCTTCGAGGCCTTCGGGGACGCTTGGACGCTCACAACAAAACACGGTCAGCCGGTGGTCTACTGGGTAGGCGGTACTCATTACTTGCCGAGCTGCTGCCGTAAGTGCTACATGAGACGATCCAACGAGAGAGGGAAGCAAGTATATCTTAGCTTCACCCGTCCTCGAGTGGAGAATGAGACGCGGCCGAAGCTGATTGTCATCCCGGCCAGCGTAGTAAAGGAGGTATTTGAGGATGAGTGAGTACACTGACTATTTGGAAGAGCTCCGGAATGAGGTCGAAACAAAAGCGAAGCGAGCAAACCAGCGTCTCCGCGAGCTGGAGAAACAAGGAATCGACGAGAGCTCCCGCGCCTATCAGGTGACGGCCCGCAATGTTTACGACGGGCTTCCCGGCTACGTGACGACACGCGCCGGCAATATCGCATTTGACCGTCGATTAAAATCGAAGACCATCGAGGAGCTCGAAAAGGAATTGAAAGAGCTCGATAAGTTCCTCGATCCGGGAAAAATCCACACCTCGACGGTGCGAGGGTATAAGGAATCACTCCGGAAGTCCTTCGAGGGTTACAAGAAAAGCACCGGCGACAAGGACATCACCTTCTCCGAGTATCAGCAAATGTTCGGTGACGAACAAAACCGAAACTTCGGATATATGAATGTTCGAGCGATGCAAAAGGTTCCGGGAGCAACACAAAAGCTCGTACAGAAGGAGATCGACAAGGCCGTGAAGGAGCAGCGCAAGACGAAGAAGGCTTTAGGCGTTGCCAACTACGCGAACCGCGTAAAGAAGGCCGTCGTCGCTGAGGCAGCGAAAAAGAAGAGTAAGAAGACCGGAAAGAAAACGACACGTAGTAAGAAGAAGTAACGAGAGGAGGTCCGCTCTATGGTGGAGATAGAACGGATGGAGAAGCCCAGGCGGCCCGCGGTGCTGCCTGGAACGAAAAAGCGATGTCCCATCCTTGCCGAAGCGGTCTACCTCGACACGGAGACATCGCACAACTATAACCCCGACACGGGCGAAGGTCACACATGGATATATCAATGGGCTTTCCGCTGGTGCCGGCAAACGTGCATCGGTCGAGGCGTCGAAGAGCTCCTCGATCAGCTGGACCGCATCGACGAAGAGAACGGCCTCACCAAGTACGGAATGCGTTGCGTTATCTACATTCACAACGCGAGCTATGATCTTTCGTACCTGATGCCGTTTCTTAAGAGAAGATACGGAAGCTTCGACCGGGTCCTCGCCACAAGCCCTCACAAGATAATCACGCTGGATGTGGGGCCGTGGGAGTTCCGCTGCTCGTACCGCCTCGCGAACCGCTCATTGTATAAGTGGGGCAAGGACTTAGGCATTAAGCACGGAAAGAAGAAGGGACTCATCGACTACGACGTTTTGCGGTATCCTGACAGCAAGCTCACGCGGAGAGATTGGATATACCAGATTTACGACGTGCTGGCGCTCGAGGAATGCGTCCTGAAGGAGCTCGCCGCCGAAGGTGACACGCTACGAAGTATCCCGCTCACGTCAACCGGATATGTCCGGAGACACGGTCGAAAGCTCGCCAGAGCCGCGAACGACTGGAAGGAGTTCACGAAAACAAAGCTCGATGTCGAGACATACAAGGGCTTACGCTTTGCATTTGCCGGAGGCCTGACGCACGGCAACCGCTTCTTTATTTCGAAAACGGTCCGCGGCACCATCCGCCACAGGGATTTCCGCTCGATGTATCCGTCGGAGCTTCGGGCGCGGAAGGAGTTCCCCGCGGGGCCGTGGTACAAGGTGTACGAGTACGAGCCGGGCGTCCCGTTCTCTTGGGACGATTACGAGGAATATAAGAAGGACAACTGCCTATTGGTGACGGCCATCGTCCGAAACGTGGAGTTAAAGAAGGGCGAGACACTTCCCTATCTACAATATAGTAAGTGCCTCCTCGGAGCTTCTCCCGGATGGAAAGCAACCGTCAAGGATAACGGGCGAGTGATTAAGGCCGTTGGCGTGTGCGTCCTGACGATGACCGAAATCGACTGGGACATCCTCCGCCGGCAATACAATTTCGACCCGGAGCCGAAGATCATGATGGTGACGGCCAGCAAGCGCGGACCGATTCCGGAATATCTTCGGGAGCTTGTCGACGTATACTTCACCGAAAAGACGGCTTTCAAGGACCTAGTGGAGAAGCTCGACGCGGAAGGAGCGCCGGAGGCGACCATCCTCGACGCGCAAACCTCACTTGTTAAAGCAAAAAATCGTGCCAATGGGGTGTTCGGAATGGCGGCGACGGACCCTGTTAGACAGGATTTCACAATCTCCGAAGAGTGCTGGGAGTGGGAGCATACGGCGCTCACGACCGAGCTCATAGAGGAGAAGCTTGAGAAGTTCTACAAGTCCCGGAATAGCTTCATGCGGTACCAGATCGGCGTCTATGTGACAGCGCTTGCGAGGAAAGATTTGATGACGATGTACTGGCTCATAGGTCCCGAGAATTTCCTCTACGGCGACACGGACTCGATTTTCTATCTTTCGACTCCGGAGATCGAGGAGCGCATCGAAGCCGAGAACCGGCGAAGGGAAGCGGAAGCCATCGCGAACGGCGCCTTTATCGAAGCGAACGGAAAGAGGGTCACGTATGACGCGTTCGAGCTCGAGAAGCACAAGGGCGAGACGGAAAGGATTATTGAGTTCCGTTTTCTTCACGCCAAGGCCTACGCCTACGTAACCGACGATAACGAGCTTCACGTCACCGTTGCGGGCGTCTCCGCCAGAGACTCGAAGGGGTACACCCGCGAGAAGGAGCTTGGGAACATCGAGAACCTAAAGGAAGGATTTGTCTTTAAGCGGTGCGGCTCGACGACTTCCGTCTACCTGATCGGGGAGCCGGAGGTGGTCGACATTGACGGCCACAAGGTCGAGACCGCCGGCGGGTGTGTGCTGCTGCCGACAACGAAGACATTGCACGACGAATATCACTTAAACAAAGACATCGACTGGGTGAGCGAGCCCACGAGGAAGGAGGTCAAAGGATGAAGCAAACAATCTTATATGCGGGTTCCGGTCGGAAATTTGCATGGAGGAACGAGCTCCATTGGTTCCATTATCCGCAATCGAGACATATCGACATATTACGCCGGCACGGCGTGAAGGGGTATATCGGAACACTCCGCCGGAATATGAAACGCGAACGAGGAATAAGCAAAGGAATGGGGTATCGATTATTATGAGCTGTGACTTCTTCCGCTCCTACGCTTGCAATAACGCTTGCCCGAACGAGGCAATAAAACAACTAAACGAACAAGGGCATAAGCTCCCGGAGCTAAAGTGCTCCGATTGCTCGGAGAATACCGGAGAGTGTTCCGATTGTATCTTCGAGGGGAGCGAGCTTTGCCCGAAGGAAGAGAAAGGGAGGTTTATATGTTCGTCTATACTGTAGAAGATGTTGCGGGTTTTGTATTTGTAATTGCTCTTTTGGCCGTGCTGGTCGTGTACGGAGTTATCCGGCTGATTATCTGGATGGTCGGAGGGATGTTTGGCGGCATGATGCACCGGCTATGGGGATATGATCCTGACGCAAAGGAGGACGAGAAACAATGAACGAGATTATCACTAACTTACGACTTGCAACCGAATTAATATTGCCGTGGCTCCAGCTGGCAGCCATCGCCCTGATCGCGAGGGAGATAAGGAGGAAGAAATGACAGACTCCGAAAAGGACATGGTTGAAAGGCTCCAACAACTAAGCAATTATTGCTTCGCAAGCAATTGCCTTGAGTGTGAGTATACTTACCTATGCGATGATATGCTTAAATTGATGGAAAACGATAATGACAATATTCCGGAATACTGGGACGCCATCGATATTCAATATTTAGCAAGGAGGTTGTTGCATGAAGACACCGAAAGTTAGATTCATCGAGGACGTGGAGGAGTACGGCATCGCCTACGACTGGAAGGAAATCCGCCGGGCCTTTAAGGGCCTCAAGACTCCTCCCGGAATCTGGGACCCGACGGAGGTCCCGTGGGAGAGCATCGCCTACGACATCGAGCTTTCGACCCGAGCAACCGGTAAGACGACGCAAGCGATCCTCTTCGGTATGACGGCGAGAAAGCTTTACCCGGGATTCCAGATCGGGCTCCTTCGCTGCCGCGAGGACCAGATTATGCCGAAGAACGTCTCCCAGATGCTCGACACGATCCGGACGTATGAGGGCGGGCGCTATGTTCAGTACTTAACCGGCGGACGATGGAACGACATCCAGCACGACCGACAGACCCGGTCCTTCCGATACGTCAACCGGGACGAGCGCGGGGACATCTTCGAGAAGGAAGAGGAGCCTTTTCTTCGGCTTCTCTCCCTCCCGGAAGCGGAAGACTTCAAGTCTTCCTTTTCGGCGCCTCGGATGGATATGATCATTTTCGACGAGTTCATCGGCGAATTGTATGATCCGGAGAGCTTCTCGCGACTTGCGACATGGATTTCTACCATCTTCCGAAAGCGTCTCTCCGGAAAGCTTTGCATGATGGCGAACACCATCCGGCCGGCCTCGCCGTGGTACCGCGAATTGGAAATCTCGAAGGAGCTTAAAAAGCTCAAGCTCGGGGACCCCGGGAAGGTGTATACAACCGAGCTCGGGACGCCCATCTGGATGCACGTCTTCGACACGCCCTCCGAGCATCGTCGGAAAATTGCTTCTTGGTTCTTCGGATTTAAGAATCCCGCTCTGGCTGCCATCCGCGGGGATGGGGAGCTGTGGGTGTATCGTCAGTTCCAGCGGATTCTCTATAACCGCGAGACGGATGAGAAGATTTCCCAGGCGCTCAAGATTGACACCGGCGAGGAGCTTCTCGGCGTCGACATCGTGAACACCGAAGACCGGGGGCTTGTCGCGAACATCCACCCGATCACGAAGATACGGGAGGACGACATCGTTCTCACCAACGGCGAAATCTGGGATAAGCAGCACCGGAAAGGTCGCGGGTACGGTCCTTTGTGTGACCTCCTCGAAACCTTGGAGGCCCGGGGCAAGCTCTACTTCTCCGACGCGGAGACCGTCACGAGCTATGACGCTTTCATGGCGGAAGCGGATGCCGCATAGAAATTTAATCAAAATGAAATTTTGATTGAAATAATTGTTGACATACAAAAGAAAGTATGTTAACATACAGACAGCGGAGGAAGTCCGCAAGATTCGACTACAAGCTTAGGAGGTAGGAAATATGACAGATTTTATTCCGGGAGAATATCTCGACATCAATCAGGTACTCGAAAAAGCTTCCATCGTGGAAGCGTTCAGTAACGGCAGCGTGCAAGTAACGCTCTTCATCCATGAAACAATCGCCGGCATAAAGTACGACCGGAAGGTCGGCCGATGGTTCGATGATCAGGCCCTCAACCTTTTGAACGAGTACCGACCGTCCGAAGGTTGGCGCTTCCGAATTGAGAAGCACCCCGGCGGGAAGTGGCACTTGTGGCCGATGCGGAAGGAAGGTGAAAATCATGTTTGAGTTCTGGTTGTGGTTTATCGGTTTTGTTATGGGCCTGCTGGCGATGGCCGGCTGTGTCTACGTTTACGATATGATCATGGACGATCAGGAGGACGAGCGGGCAGCAGCGGCTGCCCGGCTCTCCCTCCTTCGGAGGATCCCGCCCGAGGTTTACGAGGAGCTCGCGGACGAGTATCCGGAAAAGGAGCACCCAAATGTGGTATTGTGAGTATTATGATATAGAAAAAAAGCTCTGGGTCTACTGTCCGGAGAGCAAGGGCAGCCAGACACACGCGAGAACCTTCGCGGTCCATTACAGTAAGCTCACCGGGCGCTACGTCCGGGTGAGACAATGTGCCGGTTAGGCGCTGAGACGGGTTTTTCCCTGTATTTTTACCGTGTAGGCGCGACGTATAGCATCACCAAGGCAGCCGCCGTCAGGTGACGCCCGGGAGCCCCATACCCGGGAGCCCCGTTCGACTCGGGGGACGGCTATCCGATATACTTACGTATATCGAGATTAATAATTCTTAGGAGGCACTCAATATGAGTAACTACAACAATTTCTTCGGCCTCGGCGGAAACGCCACCAGTACCATCGCGACGGACTTCGACACCAAGAAGGCAAAGTTCGTGAAGTTGTCGGCCTGTGCCGGCAAAGAGTACCGCTTGTACGGGTACATGATCACGAAGCCCGGCAAGTTCGGAAAGGGGATTGCATTCTGTGCGACAGAGATCGGTGGAGACGGCTCCCCGGTGATGATCGACCTCCCGAAGCGCTACCTCGACATCTTTTCCGGGTACGCTCCCGACCAGATCGCTTTACTCACCAGCGGCCGCATGAAAGCGACGAACATCCGCGAGCTTCCCGCCCGCGACGGCCAGAACGCCACGTTCGTGTTCGACATTGACGAAATCAAGTAACATCTTTCGGCCATATGTTTTCACTCCTCGAAAAGAGCTCGGTTTGTACCGGGCTCTTTTTCTCTTGACTTTTTCTATATTTTGTGTTATAGGTGAGGTAGAACAACTATAAAAAGGAGGGCGCGTGTATGAATGACATCGCTCAGATCATCGCGACGCTCGGGTTTCCGATTGCTATGTGCGGTGCTTTGTGCTGGTACATTTATAAGGTGCAGCAGCCACTCACGGGCGCATTGCTGAAACTGACCGAGCGCGTCGACCGTCTTCTCGACAAAATCGAGAAGGAAGAAAAGGACCCGGACCAGACTTCCGGGAGAAAGGTAGGTTAACACATGAGTGTGACAACCCTCAACAACAATCAGGCCGCAACCTTTATCAATGCGGCCGTGGCTCAGGTTATCGGCGGCGACCTCGCCACCCTCGACCTTCAGGGCATCGTCGACCGCGGTAACGATGCAAGCATCATCGGTTCCGTGGAGCAGTTCACAAAGGCTCTTTTAAACCGGATGATCGAGACCCGCTTCTCCGATACGTCCTACGCGGCGCTGTACGAGGACCCGTTCTTCGTGGATGCTCAGGAGTGGGGCGCCATCACCCAGTGGGTATCGGTTGACATCCCGGAAGCCAAAGCGGCGTCCAACTGGGTAAGCATCACCTCCGGAACAACGACGCTCGGCACGTACACGATCTTTACCCCTATCGTGCATACGAAGCTCTTCGGCAAGACCGACTCGTGGGAGATTCCGATTGCAATCACCGGAACCCAGTGGAACACCGCATGGACTTCCGCTGACGAGCTCCGCGGCTTTATCGCTTACGTGCTGATGATGGTCGACAACGGTATCGCGTATCATATGGAGTCCATGGATTACGCAAACCGTAACAACTTCATCGCGGAGAAGATCGCCGCAGCAGCTGACGTTTCCATCGACGGCATTCACAAGATTAACCTTGTTGAAGTATACGTTAAGGAGCACGAGCTGGAGTCGAGCGGATGCACCATCGAGGAGTACCTTACCACCCAGAAGGCTCTCCTTAATGGTATGAAGACCATCACGAAGTATTCTCGCCTGATGAAGAAGATCACCACGCTGTTCAACGTAGACGGTTACAAGCGTTTCACGCCGGGCGACCGTCAGGTGCTCCAGCTGGTCGACGACTTCGACTTGGCGATGAATTACGACGCACGGACGACCACGTTCCACGAGAACCTTGCAAAGCTGCCCGGCTACTCCACCGTTCCGTTCTGGCAGACTCCGGCCGACACGACCGCGATCAAGGTGACCGTCGAGGACGACTCCACCGGCACGACCGTAAACCAGCCGTATGTAGCCGGCCTCTTGTGCGACAAGTGGGCAATCCTCCACACCATCGTACAGAGACGTGTAGCTGCTAAGCTCTTCGAGCCCGAGGACATCACGCAGTACTACAACCAGTTTACGGATCGCTACATGAACAACCTTAGCATGAATGCTATCGTGTTCACGCTGGAAGACGTAAACCCCTCGTAAGTCCCGCGGTCGCGCCTACAACCGCCGGGACGACAGTCTACGGGGCGCTCGTAAGCTCTCTCCAGAGTGACATCGCAATCGACGGCGACGACATGGAAATTACCGGCAATCTGGCATTTATCGCCGGAGGCCTTGCCGCAAGCGGACCGCTTGCCGGCGACGGTAACTTCCTCTCCCTGACGCTTTCGTGCGACGACTGGAGCGAGTACGACAAGGTACTTGTAGGACTTGACCCGTCCGAAGGTACCGGACTCGTTCGCATTGACAACGACATCAGCGAGCCGGCTCACACCGTCGTAATGAAGATCACCGACAATACCGAGCAAAAGTTCGTCGTAGAGTCCTATCGCGGCTCCCTTGTGGTCCGCGAGGAGTTCTCGCTGGCTGAGCTTGTTTGTGCAACATCGTAAAGCTGAAAACCGCGCAAGCGGACCAATTCTTTCGGGCCTCGGTTCTCCACGCCGAGGCCCTTCCCCGATAAGGAGGTTTTTATATGTCTGAAAATAGAAAAGAGTTAGAGCGCTGGAAATACATCCGGCGGAAGTCCTACGACGACACGCTCACCGAGGCGCTTTCCTCGATGTTCGTCCGAAGAGGCCTCCCGGATGATTTCGGACGCGACACCGGCTTTATCGAGGAAATCCTCCTTAAAAACGGTTGCGGCGCTTACGTCTTTAATGAAAAGGAAGGAAAGTATGTTTTCGGCGCTTGCCAGCTTGCAAGTATGCCGGACGCCTACGGTTTCGGAAAGAATGCTATCGTGCGCTGTCTTGACGGCTGGGTGAAGGAGTTCCCCGACTGGCAAAACGATGATTCGATTGTAGTCGCATTCAACAACCCGCAGCGCCTCCCGGATTTTACGATCCCGCGCTTTTCCGATATGCTCACCGAGACGGAAGTCTCGCTTATCAGCCAGCTGAAGAATAGCCGGCTCCATCCGATCCCTCTCGCGTTTGATCAAAAAACCCTCGCTGCCATTCAGGAGTCTCTCGAGGATATGGACGCGGGAAAGCTCCGGACCATTCTCTCGCCGAATGTGCTTAAGACTCTCGTCGAGATGGGCGTTGACTCCCGGGCGATTGAGGTACTTAACCTCACAGATCCGAGCGCCTCGGACCACATCCAGTATATCGCGAAGCTCCGGGACGATCTTCTTCGGTGGTTCTGGAACCAGTACGGACACAACCCGGAGAGCACCGGAAAGATGGCTCAGCAGTCCGTCGCCGAAGTTACGACCGGAGCGAGCATCGCGATGATCATCCCGCACACGCGCTACCATGAGCGCCAGATCGAGGCGGAACAGCTAAAGAAGAAATTCGGCTGGGATGTTACGATTGAGTTCTCGGAGCCGTGGCAAAATTCCTTTGCCAGATGCAAACAAGAAATCAACGAGGAAAATCCGGAAGAGAATCCGGAGGAAGGAGTAGCAAATGATTAGAGTAAGGACGTTTCTGTACAAGCTGACGAAGCTGAGCGGGGAACCGACGAAGTATGATAACAAAACATCCCAATGGTGTAAGTGGGTGAACGGTGCTTGGCTCGTGGACTGCTGCCGCTCCATCAAGGGCGTCTTGTGGGGCTTTGACTTCATAAAGACAGCACCTCACGGCGGGGCCGTGTGCGGCCGAGGCTACCCCGACTACACCACCGAACAGATGATAAACCATTGTTACGACGTCTCCTCGGATATGTCGCCGGAGAATATCCTTCCCGGAGAGCTTCTCTGGATGAAAAACCACGTGGGCGTGTACCTCGGGAACCGCGTCGTCTTTGAAGCTTGCCCGAGCAAGGGCGGAGCAGCTGCTACCGACCTCTCCTATCAAAACTGGAAGAAGCACGGAAAGCTCAAGGTGATTGATTACTCGGACGTTTTGCCGACACCGGCACCGGCTCCCGCTCCGGATCACGAGCCGAAGGAGGGCGAGAAGCTTACGCTCGAAAACGAACCGCTTTACTCTTCCTCGAAGAAGACCGAGCCCGCGAATCATATCTCCGGCCACTATTACGTGACGGATGGTAAGATTTACAACGGGCGCATCCGCATTTGCAAAAAGCCAGAGTACATCGGACAGATCGACAAGGTGCTCGGCTGGATAGAATGGAGGTAGTTATGAAAGAATATGATTCTATTCTCCCGACCCTCTCGATCAGAGTGGGAACCGTGGCAGCTGATGCGACGGCTGCCGATTACGCCATGGTGTATACAGACACGAGTAACGAAAGCGTCACGCTTTGCTCCGGCTCGGATGTTCTCCAGCTGCTCACCCAGATGCGCGGCAACGCCCGCATTATCCTCACCGGAGATGAGGACCTCACGAAGGCCCAGCTCGAGACGATGGTCAAGTCCCTCTTTCAGGAGTGGTGGAACCGGAGAAAATCGACTTACGGCTGGCTTGATGAGATGCTCGGTCGCCGCGATTACGACCCGCTCGAGAATTACGACCGCAAGGAAGACGGCGGCTGGAAAGACACCGACGATATGGCGAGTCAGACCAACGACTTCACGCCCCGGACTTCCGACACGGTAACCGAGACGCCGGGCGTTACGGTCCGCACCACCCAGACGCCGCACGTAGAAATGACGACCGAGAAGAACATCTACGGCGACAACTCCTCGACGGCCGTTCCGGTGGAGCAAGTGATCACATCGCCTGACGGCACCAACTCGGACGTGACCGAGGTCGGCCCCGTTGCCGGCGGAAGCAATTCCACCGTGACGACTCATGTCGGGAAAGATACGACGGTTCTCGGAGCTCACAAGGACGAGCACACGAGGCTCTTCCAGAATTACGAGGTTCACGGCAATATCGGTGTTTCGACCGTTGCGGATATGCTCGGAAAAGAGATTGGGCTTCGGAGACCGATTGACCTCGTAAAGCTCGCCCTCAATGAGTGGCTTGACCTTTACACTGTGTATATAGAATAGGAGGTGCTTCTTATGGCTGGCAGCATTACTATTGACCTTTACAATGTTTCCGACGATAACGAGAAAGTCAACAAAACTCTCGGCACCGCGAAGGAGTTCACCAGCTCGACCATCAAGGAACAGACGGACGTCACAAACATAACGCTCCGCATCCAGACCACGGACAACCTCTCCGGTTACAATTACGCATACGTGAGCGAGTACGGGCGCTATTACTTCATTGATAAGATCGAGACGACGCCGACCGGCTACTGGGTCCTCTCGTGCCGGTGCGACGTGTTGATGAGCTTTAAGACCCAGCTTCTCGATCTCAAGGGAACCGTCACGCGATCGGAGAGCTTGTATAACGGCTATCTTATGGATAGTCAATATAAAGCATACGCGTATAGGCAAATTGTCACAAAGACATTTCCTTCGGCCGTTGCCAATGATACTTGCATCCTGATGACGGTCGGATAAGGAGGTTACAATGTATAATTTCGAAGATAGTTTGTTGTATAGCGGTCCGTATACCTATGCAACGCTTGACAATGACTTATCGAGCGACTTTGACCTTTTCAACGAGGACACCGAAAGCGGCTATGTGGTCAACAGTGTTTCATACAATAACGCGTGGGTGACCAATTACGGCGTTGTCAGTCCGCAAGACACGGACCCTCACGACTACGTTCTAACGGTGAAGTCTCCAATCACAAACTCAGATTTGCTTACTTGCTGGAATGCCGCCGGACAAACGGTTCCGTTTTATGTTCCGTTTTTCTCTTTGAAGGCTTCCGGCGGCGATTATGAACCGTCTCGTTATCTGTATTGTGGTGTAAAAGTAACATATCACTCATACAGCGGCGGAAGTCATCGTTTTGATAGCACGTTCGGTATTTGGTGGGTACGCGGAACACCGGACGCAAATCTTTCGTCTCAGGTAAGCATCATGAATACGATATACGCCGGAGGTGGAGATCAGGACTTCTGGATTGTGCCGTTTACGCTCCGATCGCCTTACTTTGCTGTACCTATGCCGACGGGCGTTGTTATGTCTCCCGCGGATGAAACAATTATATCGTGGCAGTACGGCGTGGCAACCGGCGGCACGGTAAACGCCGGGCAGCAATTTACTAGACAGTGGTCATTATCAAGTGGCGGCTATGTTTCCTTTGGCGCGAATGAAGCAATATCTTTTGCAAAGCTCTACACACTCTATGAAGGTATGCCCGAATGGGTTAGCCCCGGACCTCAAACCGGACCGACCAGCGGCCCCGGCGGTTATGGTCACGGCAGCTTCTCAGGAGCCAGCGACACGATAGCGCTTCCAGGGCATCCGGCAATGGGCGTCACGAGCGCCGGTTTTATCCGTGTTTATAATATCGGTATCGGCGGGCTCTCTTCGCTTGGTTTTGAGCTCTTCCCTCCTCTCGCGTATACTCCGCCGACGCCTCTTCCGGCAACACAGGACAGCGCCGAGGCAATTGTCAACGGCTTTAACTCGCTTGTGACGTTCCTTGCGAATATCCCGAGCTTCTTCGACCAGATCATGGCAAACACACTCATAAATTATGTGATTGATTGCCACGTGATCCCCGTAAGCCCAGGAGCCGGTTCTTCGGAATCAATCCACGTGGGCCCGAAGACGCTCGCCACGTCAGCTGACCGAATCTATACTGACTATGTAGACTTCTCTTGTGGCTCGATCAATGTTGCTGAGTTCTATGATAATTTCGCCGACATGCTTTCCACAGCGAAGCTTTACCTCCCGTTTGTGGGCTTCGTTCCCGTTCGGCCGGAATGGTTTCAGGGGAACACGCTCGCGGTTGATTATAAGTTTAACGTGATCGACGGAAGCTTCTCTTGTTTCGTTCGGGCCGGCGGAAAGTACGTGAACAATGACGGCGGCCTGACCATCGTCGGCCAGTATGCCGGCACGGCTTGTATGCATATCCCGATCACCGGCGTATCATATGCCTCGATGGTATCCGGCCTTGTCGGTGCTGGTTCAGGCATGGTGGCCGGAGCTGGTTCTGGGAACATCGCCGCGGCAGCCACGAGCGCAATCGAGGCGGCAACGGCACGAGGCGATATGGCAAGCTCAAACGCTTACTCGAGCTCGGCCGCGTTCCTCGGTTGTCGTGTTCCGTTCCTGATGATCGAGAGGCCTGTCTCCAGCTACTCGGAGAATTACGCTCACGAGTACGGCTTCCCCGCTAACATTTACGCGAAGCTCGGAGACGTCCCCGGTTTTGTTCGGATGGAAGCGGTACACGTTGACGGCATCGCCGGAGCGACCGAAAGTGAGAAAGCCGAGATTAAGCGGTTACTCGCTCAGGGCGTCATTGTATAGACCTACTTACGTAGTGTGTAAAGGGCTCTCTTCGGAGAGTCC
>JAEIGA010011200.1_pt1 | contig 13617 bp, 11 predicted proteins | sample 9270691 | NCBI WGS metagenome assembly JAEIGA01 (sample SAMN17057246, study PRJNA624740) | gut metagenome | biome: biome; isolation source: fecal sample | host: Bos grunniens | place: China: Xizang | collected 2019
GAAGCCTCGCAATGACGTTGTTGCATAATATCAAACATATAAGCCTCTGCGAAGCCTCGCAATGACACAATGCACACGTCATTGCGAGGAGCGAAGCGACGTGGCAATCTACAACATCAAATCCTTTCTATCTGGGTTCATCCCATCTATCATCTTATCTTTCCTTGCTCTATTCCATGATTTTATCTGCTTCTCACGCGCAATAGCTTCAGAACTACTACTATACTCTTCGAAATACACTAATTTATGACAATTATACCTTGAAGTGAAAGACTTATTATCAGGAGTTCTATGCTCCTGGACTCTTCTTTCCAAATCATTTGTAACACCTACATATAGTGTAGAATTCGAATTATTACTCATGACGTAAATGAAAAATTTATCCATAATCACCTGTTTAAAGATTGCCACGGCTTCTGCGAAGCCTCGCAATGACGTTGTTGCACACAGCCCACATGAGATATCATCTCATACGCAAAAGTGGAATGAAAAGACGGATAAGCGTTAAAAAAAGAGAAAAACTTAGTTTAAAAAAGAGAAATAATTTAAAGAAAAAGAAAAAGTTAGCGTAAATTTGCGCCCTGATTATAAACAAGAGAAAAAAGAAGAAAGAATGGCACTTAAATGCGGTATCGTAGGACTTCCAAACGTAGGTAAGTCAACATTGTTCAACTGTGTAAGCTCAGGTAAAGCGCAGAGCGCAAACTTCCCTTTCTGCACAATTGATCCTAATATAGGTTCTACAAACGTTCCAGATAAGAGACTCGAGGTACTGGAAAGCCTCTGCAACCCTAAGAGGGTGGTTCCGGCTACAGTAGAAATCGTAGACATTGCAGGTCTGGTAAAAGGAGCAAGCAAGGGTGAGGGACTTGGAAACCAGTTCCTTGCAAACATCAGAGAGACTGATGCCATCCTCCATGTTCTGCGTTGTTTCGACGACCCTAACATCATACACGTGGACGGAAGCGTCGATCCGGTTCGTGACAAGGAGATCATCGACTGCGAGCTTCAGCTCAAGGACCTTGAGACAGTGGAAAACCGCATTGCAAAGGTGCAGAAACAGGCTACTACAGGAGGAGACAAGAATGCAAAGAAACTCTATGATCTTCTCTGCAAATATCGTGATGCCCTCCAGGAGGGTAAATCATGCCGTACTGTAAAGCCTGAGAATGCAGAAGAGGCACAGATGGCAAAGGAACTTTACCTTCTTACCAATAAGCCTGTAATGTATGTCTGCAACGTAGATGAAGCGTCAGCAAAGGATGGAAACCAGTATGTGGAGCAGGTCCGCGAAGCAGTAAAGGACGAGGATGCAGACATCCTTATAATCGCAGCTAAGATCGAATCAGACATCTCAGAGCTCGAGAGCTATGAGGAGCGTCAGATGTTCCTTGAAGAGATGGGACTCGAAGAGTCTGGAGTTGTAAGACTTATCCAGCATGCATATGCCCTGCTCAACCTCCGTACATATTTCACAGTGGGAGTGGAAGAGTGCCGTGCATGGACAATCAACGTGGGCGACAAGGCTCCTCAGGCAGCAGGTGTGATCCACTCAGACTTTGAAAGAGGATTCATCCGCGCAGAGGTCATCAGATACGACGACTTCATCCAGCTTAAGTCAGAGGCAGCTTGCCGCGCAGCAGGTAAGCTCGGTATTGAAGGAAAGGAGTATGTCGTTCAGGACGGCGACATCATGCACTTCCTCTTTAACGTATAAGCTCGTCAATAGAGGATTTCAAATCAGAATAAGAAGGAACGGGATCGTCAGTAAAGATATATCTGACGGTCCCGTTTTCGTCAGATATATAGATGCGAGGGATACGGCTTGAAGCAAACAGACTGTAGACAGCCCTGTCATTTTGCGCAGAATAAGGCAAATTCAAGCCTTTTTCCTCCCAGAAAGACATAATCTCATCATTAGAACATTCTCTGCTTACAAGAGCAAATTTCACCCCTTTTGCAAGATATTCATCATAGATTGTCTGGACTACCGGCAAAGCCTGCTGACAATCCGGGCATGAAGTATGAAAAAACATCAACACTGACACATTTCCCTTCAATGAAGCGTCACTGACAATAGATGCATCATTCATCACAACTTCAAAAACTGGCAATGTATCCCCCACCTTGACGTCACCTGTCTTCATATTCTCTCGAATACAGCCGGACATTATGCCAATAAAAGAAAAGAGAACGAGAAGTTTTTTCATACAAAACATATATTAAAGTCAAAGGACGTGAACCATCTTACCAGAGGTCACGTCCTTTGAATATTCATTAAAAACTGTTAGAAGTACAGGTATGTGTAGTCCTTAAGGTTTGCTTCGCTGTTCACGATGTTTGAGTGAACCTGACCATACATGTAGTTCATCTGTGCCTCAGCCCTCTGAGCATCGTTCTCAGTAAAGAAAGCCTCCTCTGAAGCATTTGTCACCTTAAATACATAGATGCCGTTTGAACCCTTGAATGGAGCGCTTACCACGTTCTGCTCAGCAACTGAAGCAGCACCTGTAAACTTCTGATCGAAGTCTGATGAAGCGAATGTAAGCTTCTCTCTTGTGCTCACTGTTGTTCCGAGAGCCTTAGCGATTTCCTGAAGATCTGTAAGACCATTCACCTTCTCAGAAACCTCAGCAAGCTTCTTGTCTGCAGCCTTCTCTCTGTAAAGAATGTTCTCGATGAACATTCTTACCTGAGCATCCTCAGCTGTGAAATAACCCTCCTCATTGATCTTCTCAAGAGCAACGATCACATGATACATCTTGTCGTCGTTTGTGATAGTGAAGATTTCAGAAACTCCACCAACCTCAGACTCCTTGAAAGCCCACTTAACGAGGTTGTCAGCACCTGAAACAGAACCAATGACGTCAGCATACATATCCACTGTCTGAGTTGAAGCAGGATAACCGTTCTCGATAGCCTTTGAAAGGAAAGCATCAGCACCGGTAACACCAGCGAATGTAGTGTCGAGCTTCTCATACTCAGCATCCTCAGTCTCCTCTGTCACGTCAACCACTACATAAGCAAGGCTACGAGTCTCTGTGCGTGGGAAAAGCTTCTTGTGTGCAGTGTAGTACTCGTTGATTTCATCATCAGTCACTACGATTGTTGTGTCGCCTGCAGCGTCAAAAGGAACCATCACAAACTCAACATCGAACACGTTGTTGCTGTTCTTGATGTCTTCCTCAACAAGAAGTGAGTTTGAGAACATACTCTTCGCAAATACGTTGAAGTATTTGTATGAATATCTCTCCTGCTCCACTGACTTCTTTACATTGTTCCAGATCTCATTGTTTGAGTTAGCTTCCATCTCCTGGAGAACAGCCGGAGTCATCTGACCGCCGAATTCACGAGCTATAACATCTGAATAGATCTGACCTGAAAGAAGCTGATACATCTCCTCCTCACTTACATTGAATCCAGCTTTTTTAGCCTTAGGAACGAAATACTGATCCATGATGTAGTTGTTGAGAACCCTCATGCGAAGTGTGTTGTGGTACATCTCCTTCACCTGCTCTGTTGTCAGATCTGGATTCTGCTGACGAGCATACATCTCATGATACTCATAAGGATAAGCATTCTGATACATACGATACTGGTTGTTAAACTCAGTGTATGTGATCTTGTTACCGTCGATTGAAGCCACTTCTGTATCCTCAGCCATAGGGTCTGATGTAAACAATGACATTGAAGACGGATCAATGATGAATGACAACAGCGCTACTGCGATAAGCACTGTTATCAGAATTCCGAATTTCACACGGATAGTTTCAAGAACTGCCATTTTATTATTTTTTTTAATTATTATTCTCTAAAGAAAATATCAAGGGTGCGAATATAGCAATTTTCCAGTAATTATGAGCTATTTTTTTCGTATAGGTCCTATAAAATTGATAGAATCCACCACTACCTTAGTGCTATCCTGCACAACTACACCATAACTGTTGAATGGATTGAAAATTATATTGTTCCTGGCTCTCTGGTCGGATTCCATTCCAAACCCCTGCATAAAACCATCAGGAGAATACATCTTCACATAGCAATGAGTGTAGATCCTCTCATTCTTCTGATCCCAGTATAAAGTGTCTGTCTCCAGAGTTTCCTGCTTGATAAGATTGGTGACGACCACATTGCCGAATGCCTCCCAACTTTCACGGCCGTCGGTATATGTCCTGTGGATAGCATTATCGGCAACTATTCTTGTCTCAAGAAGACCATCCTCAGTGTATCCATAGACAGAAAATCCTTTAGGAAACAGTTCATAGGAGAGAGAATCCTTTTCATATTTCTCCATAATATCACCCTCTGCTCTCATCTGGATAACTCCATTTTTTGACTGTACAATAAACATATTTTGTACTGTCTGCACAGGAGTCTCCTCAAGACTGAGATCCTTCGCCTGCCCCAGATCGTCTTTACACGAATAAACGACGAAAGCAACCGCAGATGCGGTTGCAATCATCTTAATCATATGAATAAATCTATTCAATCTCTTACTTCTGAGTTCTTACTGTTGTAGTAGCTCTCATACCTCCGCATGAAACTGTATATGACTGACCGTCGATGATATCGTACATGAAAGCCTCTGCAGTCTGTGGGAAATATGCTGAATACTGCTTGATGTAGTCGTTTGCATCCTCTGCAAGCGCAGCATCTGCATTCTTAGCTTTTACCATATAATCTACAGCAACCCAGTAAGGTGCTCTTCTCTCGATCTCATTACCGTCACATACTGTTGATCCCCAGATAGTACCCATGATCATGTATGACTTGCCGGCAAGCTCAGGATTGAGTTCCATAGCCTTCTGAGCAGAAGCATATGCCTTTGCAGTCTTTCTGCACTTGAGAGCATATACTGCGAGTTCATAATAGTAACCTCCGTCAGCAACTGCGTCTGTCTCCTCAGAATTAATAGCCTCTTCAAGGTACTTCACAGCGTTATCGTAATCATTTCTTCCAGAGTAAAGTCTGTAGAGATAGTATGCTGAGTTTGCAGATGGCTCCAATGCATACATTGTGTTCACTGCATTGAGGTATACATCGTTGTCTGTACAACCCTCTGTGATGCTCATGATCTTGACCACGTTCTTTGCAAGATCGAGATTCTGAGGATCAGCCTCGAGTCTTGGCGTAAAGAGAGTAATGAGGTTTTCGCAGCTTGCCACCTGGCTTGAGATGAAGAGTGTCTCGAAGTCCTCTATAGTCTTTGCAATGCTTCTCTGCTCCACATCATTCTTTGGCTTAACCTGACCGAGATACATGACACCCTTGTCATAGATATCGATAACAGTCTCAGGATCAACCATTCCGATCTTATAGAGGTCGATAGCTGTATTGAGCTGGAATACGAAAACGTTTGTTCTTGTCTGCTCCTTTGTCTGCGCGATAATCTCAGTAAGACCCTCAAGAAGCTTCATAGGCTCATCTTTCATGTAGTTTGACATATCAAGAGCCTTGTTGTTGAGTGAGCTGATCGCGTACTTAGGGAAGTACTGCACTCTCTGATCGTAAAGAGTCATAAGAGAGTCAACGAGCTGTGCCTTGTATACAGGGTTGTTCTTATTCTTCTGGATGAGATTACGAATCAAGGTAGAACCATCAGAAAGCATTGAATACCTTGCAGAAGGTGGACAATAATGATAAGCCTTTCTCCAGTTTGGCAATGCAGATTCATAGTTCTTCTGCTTGTAATACTCTGTGTAATACGAGAGGTATTTGATACACTCTGTGCTGTCAGGACCGTATTTTCCCTGAGCTGAAACCTTGCTGCCTGACATGAGTGCCATCACAGCAACCGCAAACAATAAAACAACTTTTTTCATATTTAATTAATAGCTATTATATTTATTCTGACCTATTGATACTGATTCTTTCTAAACCATATGTCATGGATGTTGAATCCTATCACAAACATGGCATATCTTTCTCGAATCATGCCACTTCTGGTACTTGCCCTCTGACCAAGATCTACTCCCAATGAAATACCATTGTAATATTTTGGAATAGGCAATGTTATACCGAAGGTTACACCCATTGAGTTCACATTATTGCCGTCCAGTTTATAGTATGCCCTGTCATAATAAGCACCAGCGCGATATGTACACTTTCTGAAATAATATCTGATATCGTTTCGGTTAGGGGTGAATTCAAATCCGGCTCTGAACGAATGTGATATTGTTGAAGTGAACTTGGATTCACCTACGGATGAAAAACCTGGCTGCGAATCAAATCCTGATTTCCTCCAGTCTGACCTGATGTAGTTGAGCTCAGCACTCCACTTGTCTCCGCCCTTGAAGGAAATACCCAATCCCAGTTCGTCACCAAACCTTACATCAGAAGCTGCAAGTGTATCTACATTAAAACTCAATGTATCAGAAATATTCTCCTGATTGGCATATTTATATCTTGTAGAATACCCTTTCACTCTTGTCGCAAGCCTGTATGTAGCTCCTACAGTCATGGAAACATCTCCACCAAGCTTCTGTTCATACTGCAGACCGAACTTTCCTGTAGTTCCGTCTACTGAAAGATCAGTACCGCTGTTTATTGACCTGTATGATGAATTTGCGTAATCCATATTGGTCACCTTGTCGATGTTACCGAAGTAGTAGATGAACTCAGCACCGAGAGAGAGTCTCTTCCACAGAGTCACACCTGCTCCCAAAAACACCTGATACACACTTCCTGTTCCGTATGAGTCATATGAAATGTTTCCTGTGTTTCCGATGATGTCCTGATTTGTCTCATAAGAAGAGAAATCATATCCCACATCACTGAAAGGAGTTATACCCACCATAAATGCAGAAGAACGGTAAATTGGGAAAGTCATAACAAAATCATAGATATTGAAAGTGTTATGTGCGGATTTCATATTTCCCTGCCTATACACGTTGTTGCTCTGCTGAAGACCGAAATCAGCCATGAACGAAAGAGAATCACGAGCGGTGACAGCCGCCGGATTCATATAATTGATCACTCTGTTGTTCCTCGATGCTATACCCACACCACCCATACTCTTGTTGTATGCGGTACCCTCCTTTGATATATCGCCTACTCCAAAGATAGAATACGGTGAATATGCGCCATATGTACCGTCCTGCGCTGATGCAACGGAACATATGACCAGAAGTACCGATAACAAAAATATCCTGTCAATCTTTCTTATCATATTCTAAAGCTATTAAAGCCAACCCCATAAGTACGAGATTACAAACTACAAAGATGCAGTTTTTCCTCCGTTTTGCAAAATAAATTGCATCACCACCCGTAAAAATACATATATTTTCAGGATGAGCCGAAACGTACCCGTCAATTTCAAACATCATGCCCGATATGACACCAGAATGAATTGAAGAAGGAATGTCATTTCCTGCAGGTTTTACTTCTTCAGGAGTACCGAGCAGAGGAAGAGACCTTGTATATCTGTTGATTGATTTGAATCTGGTACGGCAGCCAGGAGATATACACCCTCCCTCAAAATCACCTTCAGCACCTATAAAATCTATGGTAAGTGTGGTTCCGAAGTCAAATATGGTGCATGGTTTACCCTTGAAAAGGTATCTCGAAGCTATGATGGAAGCAGCTCTGTCTGGAGTCAGGTATGAAGGAATGTCATACTTTTCACTCAATTCAGAACTATCAAGCACCAACAGTCTGTCGCACATATGCTTTAATTCACCGATATGATGTGCTGTAAAATGTCTGGCACTGCTCAATACCATCAGTTCAGGCCGGTTTTCCGACGTCAGGGACACTATATACTCAAACATTCTTTCACCTTGATAGCGAAAAGTCTTTCCAAGCGTGATCCCGTCGGCCCAGGAAGCCTTCAGTGCGGTATTACCTATGTCAATCAAAAGAGTTGTCACTTCACCGTATTTTTTGAGACGCAAAAGTAATAATTATATGCAACTATCTATAATTTCTTCAGGATTTCATAAGCCTTGGAAATGGTATCCACATTCCTGACAACTATCCTGAGCCTGTTGTCAGGCTGCTTTATCTCGAAAAGCTGCTGATGAGTGCTGATATTCTCGAGTATTTTTGAAAACCTTTCAGACTTATAATACTGGGAGAGAGGATTGGATATGAAGAAGGCTATCAGGACACCGTTCTTTATGATTATCTTCTCAAATCCGAGTTTAACGCCAAGCTGCCTGATCTTCACAATATCAAACAGACGGTCCAGCTCCACAGGAATCTTACCGAATCTATCCGTAAGCTTTCCTCTCATAATGTCAAGGTCCTTTTCATTGACAATAGAGTCCAGTTCCTTGTATATCCTTATCTTTTCAGCGGTAAGGTCTATATAGCTGTCCGGGATGAGAGCAAGCTGATCTGTCTCTATAGTGCAGTCCACCGTATAATTTTCATTGGCACTTCTTGTCACGATGCCTGTCTCCACACCAAGTTCCTCCATGGCCTCTGCAAGAATCTTCTGATAAGTTTCAAATCCCATATCGGTGATGAATCCGCTCTGCTCTGCACCAAGAAGGTTTCCTGCACCACGTATATCAAGATCCTGCATCGCGATATTGAAGCCGCTGCCAAGATCCGAAAACGATTCTATAGCTTTCAGGCGACGGCGCGCCTCATCCGTAATGGACACAAGTGGCGGCACTATCAGATAGCAGAAAGCACGTTTGTTGGAACGACCTACGCGGCCACGAAGCTGATGAAGATCACTCAGACCTATGTTCTGAGCCTGGTTGATGATGATGGTATTGGCGTTCGGCACATCAAGTCCGTTCTCGATGATAGTCGTACACAGGAGCATATCGTAGTCTCCGGCCATGAAATCCAGTATCTTGTTTTCAAGCACCTTGGCTTCCATCTGACCATGAGCTACACATATCTTCATATCCGGCACAAGCCTGTGCAGGATATCTTCCACGGCAAGAAGTTCCTCCACCCTGTTGTGTACAAAGAACAGCTGTCCTCCCCTGCCCAGTTCATAATTGATGATCTTCTTTATCTCGTCATGATCAAAAAGCATTATCTCTGTCTGCACAGGAATCCTGTTAGGCGGAGGGGTATTTATGATGGAAAGGTCACGCGCACCCAGAAGCGAGAACTGCAAAGTTCTGGGAATAGGTGTAGCGGTAAGCGTCAATGTATCCACTGATGCCTTAAGCTGGCGAAGCTTTTCCTTTGCGCTCACACCGAACTTCTGCTCCTCATCAATGATAAGAAGTCCAAGATCCTTGAATTCAAACCCCTTGCCTATCAACTTATGTGTACCTATCACTATATCCAAAGTTCCTGCCTTGAGTCTCTTCTGGATGTCTGATATCTCCTTGGCGGTCCTTAATCTGCTGACATAATCTATATTGCAAGGAAGATCCTTGAGTCTTGACTGGAAAGTCTTGTAATGCTGAAGAGCAAGAATTGTCGTAGGCACCAGCACCACCACCTGCTTGCTGTCGGCTACAGCCTTGAATGCGGCACGTACAGCCACTTCGGTCTTTCCGAATCCCACATCACCGCACACGAGTCTGTCCATCGGACATGTATCCTCCATATCCCTCTTGACAGCGGTCACCGCCTTCTCCTGATCAGGAGTGTCCTCATACATGAACGAAGACTCAAGTTCCTGCTGAAGATATGTATCGGCAGAGAATGCAAAACCCTTTGCGGCCTTTCTCTGAGCATAAAGCTGGATCAGATCCTTCGCTATATCCTTGACCTTCGACTTGGTGCTTGCCTTCAGATTCTGCCACACCTTGGATCCCAGCTTATGTATCTTAGGAGGCTCGGAATCCTTGGATTTGTATCTTGAAATCTTATGCAGAGCATGAACAGACACAAAGACCACATCATTGTCCTTATATGTAAGTTTCACGACCTCATGCATACGTCCCCTGTCATCCTTCATCCTCACAAGACCACCGAAGACACCCACACCATAATCAATATGCACTATATAATCCCCTATCGAAAACGATGTCAGGTCGTTTATTGTCAGCTGCTCGCTCTTATCCACAGTACGACGGAGATTCACACGGTGGAATCTGTCAAATATCTCATGGTCGCTGTAACAGCATACCTTGTTCTCATTATCAATGAATCCGTTATGGATATTGCATCCAGGGATGAATTCCGGCATCACTCCCCCGTTTTGAGAAAGAATAGAGCGCAGCCTCTCAAGCTGAGCCTGTTTCTCACCATAGATCCTCACCCTATATCCCTGATCCATACGCTTCCTGATGTCCTCAGTGAGCAGTTCGAAATTCTTGTTGAACACAGGCTGAGCAGTGATATTGAACTTCACGGCATCCTCGTTCTGACGTGACAGCGGAAGCTCCATATAGATCTTCCTGAACCTGCCAGGAAGAGGCCAGAAATCTCTATCATTATACATGTCAGACGAATCCAGCCAGAACAATGTATCCTCAGGAAGAATGTCCACAATGCTTACCGTATCATCGGAAGAATCATCGGATGCCACTATGTCAGGATATATCTCCGCCACAGTTATCTTCTCCTTTGAAAGCTGTGTGTTGCAGTCAAATATATTTATAGAATCAATCTCATCGCCGAAGAAAGATATGCGGAAGGGATCATTATATGAATATGAGAATATGTCCACTATCGCTCCCCTTATAGCAAACTGTCCCGGCTCAGAAACAAAATCCACTCTCTGAAAACCGCTTTCAAACATGGTCTCCACGATACTCTCATGGCTTATTTCATCTCCAACACTAAGCTTCAGAAGAGACTTTCTTATCTTCTCGACAGAAGGGATGGACTCTTCAAGGGCTGAAGGATAGGTGACTATAAACAGCTGCCCTTCCCTATATTCCAGAATCTTACCGATTGCAGAAGTCCTCTGGACGCCGAGCGAAGACTTGTAATTACTTCTCTCAAGAGTTCTTCCTGAATCAGGAAGAAAGAATACTTTATCACCCTCTATGAGATTATAAAGATCAACAGAACAATATTCCGCAGACTCCCTGTCAGGCATGATTATTACCTGTACGCCGTCCCTGTCAAGCTGTGACACCGCAAACCACCTGGCAGAAAGAAACAGACCGGTGCAGAATACTTCCGAAGATGATTCCAACCTTTCGGAAAGTGTGTTTATGGATCCTGTACTTATTAACATTTTACCCCAAAACCTGTTGATAACCGGTTGATAACCCGGTTGAAAACATATAAAAACTAAATTAGAAAATCATATTTTTCCGTATATAACGGGGAAGAAAGCAATTGTCAAAATTTTACATCAACTTTTTTCCAAGAACTTCACAGCAGGTTTATCAACACATATCACACCACTTAACAAATTGAAAATCAATCTCATTTTTCAGTTATCAACATATTAACAACGAAATAATCATCATCAAATTTTAAATAAATATCTATATTTGTATATAATTATTTTGTTGTGACCATGGCGACTGATTTCGACCCGCATAATATCAACGAGGGCAAAGATAAAGATTTCGATGGAATAATACGTCCGCAGGACCTTGAAGACTTCACAGGTCAGGACAAGATCGTGACCAACCTGAAAATATTCGTGGCGGCTGCCAAGATGAGAGGGGAGTCCCTTGACCACTGCCTTTTTCATGGTCCTCCGGGCCTTGGAAAAACGACGCTGGCCCACATCATTGCAAACGAGCTCGGTGTAAACATGAAGGTGACTTCCGGCCCGATTCTGGACAAGCCTGGAGATCTTGCCGGCCTTCTTACATCTCTGGAAGAGGGAGATGTTCTTTTCATTGATGAAATCCACAGACTTTCTCCTGTTGTGGAGGAATATCTATACTCCGCAATGGAGGATTTCGTCATAGACATCATGATCGACAAGGGTCCAGGAGCCCGTTCCGTGCGCATTGCCCTCAATCCTTTCACTCTGGTGGGAGCCACCACACGCAGCGGCCTTCTCACGGCCCCTTTGCGCGCTCGTTTCGGCATTACCTGCGCGATGGAATACTATGATACCAATACGCTCGTAAACATCGTTAAAAGGAGCGCATATATATTAAAGGTAGAGATAGAAGATGATGCTGCTTACGAAGTGGCTCTCAGAAGCCGCGGAACTCCACGTATCGCAAACTCTCTCCTGCGTCGTGTACGCGACTTTGCCCAGGTGCTGGGAAGCGGTAAGATAGACCTGAAGATAGCACGTTATGCCCTTGATGCTCTGAATATCGACAAGAGGGGATTGGATGCAATTGATAATAAGATACTTAAGACTATCATTACCAAGTTTAAAGGAGGACCTGTGGGAGCTAATACCATAGCGACAGCAGTCGGGGAGGATCAGGGTACTCTCGAGGAGGTGTACGAGCCGTTCCTCATAAAGGAGGGCTTTATCATCAGGACCCCGAGGGGAAGGGAAGCGACGGAGCTGGCCTATAGGCATCTTGGCCTTGAAAAGGGAAACGTGAATATGGACGATCCTACACTTTTCTAGAATGATAAGAATGCTATATATATTATTGACAGCCATTGGTATGATTATGCCTATGGCTGTTTATGCATGTACGTCGGTCATTATTTCTGCATCGGCATCACCGGATGGAAGACCGATGATGTGGAAGAACAGGGACACCGACTTCCTTGACAACCGTCTGGAGCATTTCAAAGGCGAGAAGTATTCTTTTGTCGGACTTGTCAATTCGCATGAAGGAGTATTGGGCAGGGAAGTGTGGATCGGAAGCAATACGGCAGGATTTTCTATTATGAATACCGCTTCTTACTGCCTGAAGGATGATGACGTGCCGTCGTCGGAGATGGATAGGGAAGGTGTCCTGATGGCCCGTGCTTTGGAAATTTGCGCCACTTTAAGCGATTTTGAGCACTTTCTTGATACCTTGTCTCGTCCGATGGGAGTCGAGGCCAATTTTGGCTGCATTGACGCCTTAGGAGGGGCTGCATACTATGAGACTTCCAACTGGGGGTATGTCAAGCGTGATGTGTCCGATATGGAGGATGGATATTGTGTAGTTACGAATTTCTCAGTGACCGGTCGAGAAAAGGACTGGAGAGGGGTCGAGAGATACCGTACTGCGTCCTCTGTTTTTGCTCGTCAAGCAAAGAGCGAAGGTCGTTTCGAGACTATGGGACCACATGTTGTAATGGACTCTCTCTCACGCTCTTATGAGCATCAGGGAGATAATCTGTATATTCCTCGTTATGCGACATCTGCAGTCGTTGTTATACAGGGTGTAAAGCCGGGGGAGTCACCTTTGAATACAGTTGTATGGGTTGCTGTGGGATATCCGGATTCCGCATTGATGATACCGGTTCCTGTCACAGAAGAGGATCATATTCCGGCAGGGTTCAAAAGAACCCCTGACAATGTATTGTGTGAGGCATGTGAACTCTCTCTGAAGGTCAAGAAGGATATATTTCCGGAAGGAAGCAAAGGACCTGTAGATTTTGAATCGGCAAATGCTTCAAGAGGATTCATGCAGGAATTGGAAAGGGGAGTGTCTGATGAATTCATCGGCTTGTTTGATTCCTATGTTTCCGGCAGTATCAGCTATGGAAGCTACCTCCAGAAATATGATCAGATGTCGGTTCTGTACATAGAAAAGATCAGAAAAGCAGTAGATTCTTATTACGATTTCAAAAAATCTGAAAAATAATCAGGATTTTCCTATCATA
>JAEIGA010011201.1_pt1 | contig 13616 bp, 12 predicted proteins | sample 9270691 | NCBI WGS metagenome assembly JAEIGA01 (sample SAMN17057246, study PRJNA624740) | gut metagenome | biome: biome; isolation source: fecal sample | host: Bos grunniens | place: China: Xizang | collected 2019
ACGCCAAAAGGATTCTCTTTAAGAGAACTTCTGCTTAGGATGTCTTCCATTTCTTTTTTCTGTTTCATATTCTGTTCCTCCAACTCTTTGACTCATAAAATGTACAAAGGTTTAATCGCAAAACTTTTCCTGCAATTCTTCCTTTACTTTTTTGTATGCGTGATGGTATGATGCTTTAAGTGAGCCTACACTTGTCTCCATGATTTCTGCTATCTCCTCGTATTTGAGTTCCTGGAAATAACGGAGGTTGAATACTGCCCTCTGTTTGTCGGGAAGATGCAGGATGGCCTTGTGGAGGGCCATCTGGAGTTTGTCTCCATTGAAAGAAGGGTCGCTCTGGAGCTTGTTTGCAAGTGTGGTGTTGTAGTTGCTCAACGAGAGCATTGCGCCCAGCCTTTTCTTTTTGAGGAAGGTAAGGGTTTCGTTGGTGGCAATGCGGTATACCCAGGTGTAGAGTTTTGCCTCTTCCCTGAAAGCGGGGAGGTTTTCCCAGATCTTCACCAGTGTGGATTGCAGAAGGTCGTTTGAGTCTTCGTGCGAGCAGGTGAGTTTGCGGATGTGCCAGTAGATGCGTTCCTGATATTTTTGGACAAGAAGATTGAAGGCAAACTCCTGTTTGCCTTCAGTCCTGTACAGTTCAAGTATCTCCTTGTCTTCCAAAATATCCTTTTTTTATTTGCGTGCCATTGCCCTTTTGCTTGCTGCAACAATGTTCTCCGCATCAAGGCCGTAAGCCTTCATGAGTGCAGCAGGTGTACCGCTCTGGCCAAATTTGTCTTTAATTGCAACGTACTCTACAGGTGCTGGTTTGTTTGCTGCCAATACTCCCGATATCAACTCGCCCAAACCGCCTGCAACAAAGTGCTCCTCTGCCACAACAACTGCTCCTGTCTTTGCCGCTGATTCTAAGACTGCCTTTTCGTCCAAAGGTTTAATGGTGTGGATGTTTATTACCTCAGCCTTGATGCCCTCAGCCTCCAGAGTCTGGGCAGCCTGGATAGCTTCCCATACAAGGTGGCCAGTTGCAAAGATGGTTACATCTGTACCCTCAATAAGGTGAAGGGCTTTGCCAATCTCAAATGTCTGGTCCTCAGGGGTGAAGTTAGGGACACCCGGACGGCCGAAACGCAAGTAAACGGGGCCAACGTGTTTTGCAGCAGCAATTGTGGCTGCTTTTGTCTGGTTGTAGTCGCAAGGGTTGATTACAACCATATTAGGCAACATTCTCATAAGGCCAATGTCCTCAAGGATCTGGTGGGTTGCACCATCCTCGCCCAAGGTGATGCCGGCGTGTGACGCTGCAATCTTCACGTTGGTGTTTGAGTATGCAACGCTCTGGCGGATCTGGTCGTAAACGCGGCCGGTTGCAAATGCTGCAAATGAGCCTACGAACGGAATTTTTCCGCTAAGGGCCATACCTGCTCCAACTCCAATCATATTTGCCTCGGCAATACCTGCCTGGTAGAATCTGTCGGGATGAGCTTTTGCAAATGCATCCATTTTAAGTGAACCTGTAAGGTCTGCACACATTGCTACCACATTTGGGTTCTCGTCTCCAATAACAGACAAACCGGCACCAAAGCCACTTCTGGTGTCCTTGTTACCGGTGTTTATAAATTGTTGTTTTTCCATTATAGTGTTTTAAGTATTAGCGGTTAACGTTTCTTTTAAAAGAGAGCCAGATACAAACCTATGTTAAAGTAGAATGACTGCCTGTTGTCGGCCTTTATCTTTCCTACATCAGATTTGTTGGTGCTCCAATTGTATCCTGCTGTAATGTTGGCTCCCCAAATGCCTGTATCTCCTGCAATTCCTATAGGTACAAGCACTCCTATTTCAGGTGAAAGGAGGAACCCCCAATTGTTGTCCCACACATCTATGTCCTGGATAACTATATGCTGTCCGGCAGATAGTGCTCCAATGCCCAATCCTGCATATGGCATTACTGTCCCAAACTGGTTGAAGAAATACTTGCCCTGAACCTTTATGGGGAATGCCTGGGTGTATCTGTACTGTGCTGCATTTACTGCAGTGTTGGCGTCCGGCCTGTAGATTTTCTGACCCACTTTCTCATGGTAATTGTTGTAGCTCAAGTCAAAGCCTACCGCAATGTTGTCAGTTACAAAATATGCCCAATTTACATTTATTCCCTCAAAGCTCATTTTTGAAACAAAATCCCTGCTGTCACCAACCGGAATGTTGGGTTGCCAGTTGATGGAGTATATCTGTCTGATGTTGTTTCCGTAATACTGTGCTCTGGCCACGCCTGCACAACATAGGCTGATTGCCAGAATGAATAATATCCTTTTCATATACTGCAAGTTTTAAATTATTTTGGAGGGAGAATGGTGAATACTTCGTTTACGGCTTCAAGAAGTTCCTGCTGGGTATGTCTGCCGTTGAGGATTTCCCTTACAAGGCCATGCCATACAACAGGTACGTTCTGCTCTGTAGCCACATTCACCACATCTGCAACTTCAATAACAAGGCTTCCTGTAGTATAGGAAGTGATGAACCAGGTCTGGTAAGGATAATAGGAGCCCCATCCGAACCAAGGGTAATAATTGTAGTTCCACCACCAGTCCCAGTCGTTCCAGTAGCCGGGATACATATAGGTATTGGCTCTCTGGATGTAGGCAAGATCCACAAGAAGATCCGGGTTCCCGTCTGCATCAACCCTGGTGTATCCGTTGGCGTTCATATTACGGACAACTTCTGCAATTATCAGATCAGTGGTGTCGTTGCTCAAGCGGGCCTTGAATCCGTCTTTTACAACGGTTATTGAATCTGTAATTGCATAACTGCTGAATTTTGAAAAGTCAACAGCGTCTGCCTTGCGGGCAATGGTGAGAATCTGGTCCCGTGTCTCATCCATGTTGCTTCCGGGGCCCCAGGAACATGAGGCAACCAGCGCACCCACAAAAATCATTAGCAAAAATCTTGGTTTCATACTGTTTGTAATTTATTGAAAACAGTATATTAACAAGATTGGAGATGTGTTGTTCAACAAGTCAAAGAACTAAAAAGCAGGCTTCTAGTAGTCTCCAAGAGTCTCCTGAAGCTGGGCAAGCGCTTTCTCGGCAAGTTCAGGTTTAGGTGCTTTACCGTGCCACTCGCAAGTACCTTCCATAAAGTCTACACCTTTACCCATATTGGTTTTCATAAGGATCATTACAGGCTTCTCCTCTTTGGCCTCCATCTCCTTGGCCTGTTTGAATGCAGCAAGGATTGCCTCCATATTGTGGCCGTCTGCAACAATCACATTCCAGCCGAACGCTTTCCATTTTGCCTCAAGGTCACCAACTCCGAACACCTCGTTTACGGTACCGTCAATCTGCTGGCCATTCCAGTCTGTGATGGCAATGAGGTTGTTCAACTTGTTGTGTGCGGCAAACATTGCAGCCTCCCACACCTGTCCTTCCTCGCTCTCGCCGTCACCCATAAGAACATATACGTAGTTGTTCTCCTTGTTAAGTTTCTTCCCGATAGCGGCTCCTGCTGCAACAGAAAGTCCCTGACCGAGCGAACCTGATGCCTCATAAACTCCAGGCAGCCCGCTCTCAACGCAAGGGTGTCCCTGGAGGCGTTTTCCGAATACCCTGAAATCTGCAAGCTCCTTCACAGGGAAATATCCGCTGCGTGCAAGAACACTGTAGAATACAGGGGACATGTGGCCTGCTGAAAGGAAGAACATGTCATTGTCTTTACCTGTCCTGCACCAAGAAGCAGGTGAATGTTTCATTTCAGAGAAGAAAAGGGCAGTCATGATGTCTGTGCTGCTTAGGCTTCCTCCCGGATGTCCGCTCTGGGCAGCGGTAACCATCCTTATTATATCTCTTCTTACTTGAGAAGCTATATTGTTGAGCTCCTGAATGTTTGACATAATTTTTAAGCGTATTGTTAGGGTTTATAATTTTGCGAATTTAGTGTTTAATTTGCTAAAAAACAACGCAAATTGCGTATATTTGCAACGCATTAACTTGGCGTAAAAAGTCAAAATCTGAAGTAGTAAATGAAGAACATTAGGAATTTCTGTATTATAGCGCATATAGACCACGGCAAGAGTACCTTGGCAGACAGATTGTTGGAGGCAACAAACACATTGTCGGCCAGAGAGATGGAGAATCAGGTACTGGATTCAATGGATCTTGAGAAGGAGAAGGGAATCACCATCAAGAGCCACGCAATCCAGATGCAGTACAAGAAGGACAACCAGACATATACCCTGAACCTTCTTGATACTCCCGGACACGTGGATTTCTCGTACGAGGTATCACGTGCAATTGCCTCATGTGAGGGTGCGCTCCTTATTGTAGATGCGACACAGGGTATTCAGGCCCAGACAATATCAAACCTCTACCTTGCCCTGAACAATGATCTGGAAATAATCCCCATAATCAACAAGATTGACATGGATGCCGCAATGGTGGATGTGGTTAAGGACCAGATTGTAGACCTTCTCGGATGTGACGAGGAAGATATCCTCCTTGCCAGCGGCCGTACAGGACAGGGCGTTCCGGAGATTCTTGATGCAATTGTGGAGAGGGTTCCGGCTCCTACAGGAGATCCGGATGCTCCCCTTCAGGCCCTTATCTTTGATTCTGTGTTCAACTCGTTCCGCGGTATCATCGCATACTTCAAGGTTGAGGCAGGATCCATAAAGAAAGGTGACAAAGTGAAGTTCTTCAATACCGGGAAGGAGTATATTGCAGATGAGGTGGGTGTATTGAGGATGAAGATGTGTCCTAAGGATGAGATCAAAACGGGAGATGTAGGTTATATCATAAGCGGAATAAAGAGTGCGGTTGAGGTTAAGGTAGGTGATACCATCACTACAGTTGCAAATCCTTGTGCAGAGGCCATTGCCGGTTTTGAGGAAGTTAAGCCTATGGTGTTTGCAGGTATATATCCTATTGAGACAGACGAGTACGAGGATTTGCGTGCATCTTTGGAGAAGCTCCAGCTGAATGATGCGTCGCTTGTGTTTGATCCGGAGAGCTCTTTGGCGCTCGGTTTCGGTTTCCGTTGCGGATTCCTCGGGCTGCTCCACCTGGAGATTGTGCAGGAGAGGCTGTTCAGGGAGTTTGACATGGATTGTATCACAACCGTTCCCAACGTATCGTACAAGGTTTACACTACCCAAGGTGATGTGCTGGATGTACACAACCCGTCGGGACTGCCGGCTCCTACCCTTATCGATTACATTGAGGAACCGTACATCAGGGCACAGATCATTTCAAAGAGCGACTTCTTTGGCCCTATCATGAAACTTTGCCTGGACAAGCGCGGTACCCTTGTGAGCCAGCATTTCCTTACCAGTGACCGTGTTGAGCTTAACTATGACATGCCTCTTTCCGAGATTGTGTTCGATTTCTATGACAAGCTAAAATCAATCTCAAAAGGTTATGCTTCATTTGATTACCATATCACCGGCTACCGCGATGCGGATCTTGTGAAACTTGATATTCTCCTTAACGGCGAGCAGGTGGATGCCCTCAGCAGCCTTATCCACCGCGACCATGCCTACGACTTTGGCCGCAAGATGTGTGAGAAGCTTAAGGAACTTATTCCGCGCCAGCAGTTTGATATTGCAATCCAGGCTGCAATTGGAGCAAAGATTATTGCCCGTGAGACAGTTAAGGCGGTGCGTAAGGATGTTACCGCAAAATGTTACGGTGGTGACATTTCCCGTAAGAGGAAGTTGCTTGAGAAGCAGAAGAAAGGTAAACGCCGTATGCGCCAGGTAGGAAACGTTGAGGTTCCTCAGAGTGCATTCATGGCAGTTTTGAAACTCGACTAGTCTTCCCGACAGGGGAAGCTCCTGCAGGGAATAAAACAATAAAGGCCTGTCCCGGAAAGGGACAGGCCTTCTTTTCTTTACAGCGTTTTTGGAGGATACATCGCATTCCACCATGTAGGGTCTCCCTGCAACCACTTGGCAAACCAGGCAAAGATGGTGTTTTGCCATTGTACCCTTTTATTGTACTCAAGGATATGATGGTCCTGGTCCTTTACCAGTACCATTGCTGTCTCCTTGCCCAGCAGCTTGAGGGCAGTGTACATCTGGATACTCTCACCAACAGGCACGTTGTTGTCTTTGTCTCCATGAAGGAACAATATAGGGGTATTCACTTTATGGGCATTGTACAGCGGACTCTGTTCCACATAAAGCTCCTTGTGGCTCCATGGATAGCTGTTTGCCATAGATACCTCGCTGTATGAGTAACCCCAGTAGCCCTCACCCCAATAACTGGTATGGCCGCTTATTCCTGCGTGTGAGATTGCCGCAGCAAAAATATCTGTCTTCGTTTGCAGATACTGGGTCATGAATCCTCCGTATGAGGCTCCTATGCATCCTATTTTTGTCTTGTCTACATAAGGGTGTTCCTTGCAGAATTGTACGGTGCCCTCAATGATATCCTGCGCAGGGCCGTTTCCGGCCGTATTGACGTGGCGGGCAGAGAATTCCTGGCCAAAACCGGTAGCTCCGCTCGGATTCACTACATATACCACATATCCCATTGCAGCATACAGATGGTGGGGATATCGGCTCTCAAAAGTCCTCTCTGTGGGGCTGCATCCGCCATAGTAGTTTACGATGAGCGGGTATTTATTTTCTGGGTTGAAGTTGGCCGGGAGATAGTAGCGGCCGTTTATCCTGTCACCTTTGGTGTTGGTGAAGTTCCAGCTGCGGCACTCTCCAAGCTGCACGCCATCAAGAATATCTTTGCTCAGGTCTTCCCAAAGTGTTGAGGTGCCTTTCTTCAGGTCTGCAATGTAAGCCTTGTCCGAGTTGCTTGCGCCCTGGCCGTACCATGCCATCACTGGTGCAGTTGCAGCAATGCTGAATTGTTTTACAATGTCTTCCTGTGTCTTGATTTGTGTAATCTTTCCGGATACAGGGTTTAGCCTGTACAGGCTTATCATATCTGTGTTTTCAGCGCTGAAGTAAATGTTGTTGTCATATTTGCTCCACACAACACTGCCCACGTTAGGGTTGAAGTCTCTGGTAAATGCCTTTGTTTTTCCGGTCCCAAGATTCATTATGTACAACTGGTAATCGTACATGCTTGGAGTTTGTCCCTCTCCCACATTCTTTCCGATACCGTCCAGGGCCTCTGGAGTTCCGGTTAAGGCAACCATAGACCCGCATGGGGAGAAAGCTGCTGAGTTCAGGAATCCGTCATCTTCTACAAGTGTGGTCATCTGAAGTGATGCAAGGTCCATCAGGTACAGGGTATACAGAGTGGTAGGCCTCTCTGTAAGCCGGCTCCGGCTTGTCATTACCAATGCCTTTTTGCCATCCTGTGAGATGTCTGCCAGCCATGTGTTCCTATATCCGAATGTGAGCGGCTGCATAACACCTGTGGCAATATCATATTTGGCAATGTATGAGCGGTTGCGCCATCCCGGTTGGCGGTCATCGGGCTCAATTATCTCATAAATTGCATCTTTTTCCGCTGGCCCTTTCTGCTCTACCGTGCATAGAAGGAAATCCTCAGATGGGGAGATCCGGAACTGGTTGTCGGGAATATTTGACGCAAATACTGTCTCTTTTCCGGTAGACGGGTCTACTGTTATGATATTCTTGCCGTTGGCGTCGCTTTTTGTGTACCAGTAGAGGTTGCTTTTTGGCATCCACTGGATTTTGTCTGCACTTTTTGCAACAATGTTCCCGGTAGATACCTGGCTTACGGTTGTGGTGCGGAAGTTTCTTCCGCCCTCAAGGGAGGTCGTGTAACTGGTAATAAGCCACTCGCCGTTTGGTGAGAGCTGCATCTCCTGGAATCTTTTGCCGTGGAGCACATCTGTAAGGGCGTAATCCCTTTTGCCGTCTTCCCTGAGGGTGAATACCCCCTCCTGTTCTGTTTCCAGGGTAATCTCAGGTGCCCCTTTGCAACCCGCAGCGGTAAGGTATTTTATTGCAACAGCATGGGTGCCCGGTATTGCTTCAATTTTGTTTCCCGACAATTTTTTGCCGTCTACACATATCTCAAAACATTCTGCTCCTTCAACTTTTATCTGTGCGGTTGCGTATCCAGTATTCTGGAGGCTGAATCCCAAAAGTGAAATTGACAATTCTGCGGCATCAGGTATATCTTGGGCATTGATATATGCTGCCTGTTCAAGCTTGCTGGGCGATATGAAGGCATTGATGAGATTTTTTGTGTCAAACTCCTTGCCGTTAACGTCGGTATTGTCTATCATATGTGGGGAGACTATCTTGTGGGGCCCCGCATATTTGAATCTGTTTATTTTCATTGTTTCTGCATTTGCAAAAAGGCTGCACAACAATGTGCAGCACACAAGTGTAACTGTTTTCATTTTTATTGGTGCTGTATGCCGCAAATTTGGAGAAAAAATAACAAAAAGACAACATGGCACAAAAAAAGAAGGTGGCCTTTGGGCCACCTTCGGGTATATGGTTGTTAAAGGCATTATAGTTTTGCAAACTCAATGTCTTTCTCTGCTCTCTTGGCAAGCTTCTCATCTTTTTTAGCAACTTCAAGAAGCTGTTTTGCAGCAGTGTTGTCACCTTTGCGTGCAGCGATGATTGCTTTAAGATATGATTTGCAAGGGCATTTTGCATTCGCAAGGATTGCTGATGCTTTGTCAAGGTTGCCTGATACAACGTTTGCAAGAGCCTCATTGTATGAGTTGGTGCCGGCCAATGCAGCTGTTGCACTCTTGTAGTCGCCTTTAAGGATAAGCAGTGCACCCATATTCTCTTTAGCCTGCGCAAGGTTCCCTGCTTTTGCAAGGTACTCTGTTGCTGCGTCAAAGTTCTCCTCCTGCATAGCAGCTACGGCCATGTTGTTGTAATATGTTGCGTTCTTGTCGCTTACTTTTGCCAGATAACCTTTTGCATCGCTTGTTTTCTTTGCTTTAAGGCTTAGAGCTGCAAGGTTGTTGTATGCTCTGCTGCTGTTGTATTTTTTTGCTGCAGCTTTGTAGATTTCAGCTTTTGCCTCGTTTTTGTCAAATAAAGTTGCACCATATAGAAGGGCCTCTTCATCCAACTGGTCCATATTCTGGTTGATGATCTGTGTCAACTCCTCATCAGTCCAGTTCTTGTACTCTACATTGGCAATGAATCTTGCTCTACGCAATGCAGGAAGAACCTCGTCTGCCAAAGTTTTGAACACTGCGCTCATATTCTTTATCTCACGCTCTCTTACTGCAGGATCCGAGTACATTGAAAGGACGCGAAGGATAAGGTCCTTGTCCGGAATGTCAGATGCCTGTACTAGCTCCTGGAAACCTTCCCAGTCCTCTGAGATCTGAGATACGTTAAGAGGAATGTCTTTAACGTTGGCTTTCTTTGAGATGGTTTTTACGAATGCAGTCTCAGCAGATTTTGCTCTTTTCTCAGAAAGTTTGTTGTTGAGGTTAAGGCTTCCGTCAGGTGAAGCATATGCGATGATGTCATTTGAAACGATAGTTTTGCGCTCGTTCTCCTGAGCCTCTTTAAGATACTGCTCAAACTCTTTCATCTGGGCACTCTTAAGCTCTTTGCTCTTTACATTTGACTGGTTGATTGAGTATAGGATCTGAGACTCTTTCTGCTCGCGGATGACCTTCTGGTAGGCATCATCCTCAAATGCAGGAGCACCTTCTGTTTTAACCAGCATGTAAGTGCAGTTTGTACCGTCTGCCACTTTGTATGCAACAGGGAATTTTGTCTGTTTGCTTCTGTCGGCATTGTAAACAACAGCCCTTAGCTCAAGTTCAGCTTTCTCCATGCCCGGCTTGTAATCAAATGTAACGGTTTTTGAAACCTCGCCACCGTTTTTATAAGATATTACAGTGTAGTTGTCCATGATCTTGTCACCCTGAAGTGTAAGTACCTGGCCTATTACCTCACCGCCATCATACACCAATACTGGGGTAATGTTCATGATGGCCTCGCTCTGGAAGAACTCTGCAGGGAACTTTAGGGTGTAGGTATGGGTAATTTTGCCACCTATTGCTTCAAGTACTTCTGTGCCTTTGCCAGTTCCGCTTTCTCCAACAGCATCTGTCTGGATTGAGTCTGCAAACTGAGCCATTTTTGAAGGATTGCTGCAGGCTGCCATCAATAGGCAAGCGCATGCAAATAGAATGCTTTTTCTCATCTTGCGTTATTTTAAAATGTTAGATTTATATATTTTCAAGTGCTATTATGCAAATATAATCATTCCCAGTCAAATTTGGAATTAATATACTCCAAATCTTCAACAGTATCTACGGCGTGTGTCTCATATTTCGTTTCGGCAACCCTTATTTTCAAGCCGTTCTCAATCCATCTGAGCTGTTCAAGTTTCTCGGTAAGCTCAAGGAAACTCTGTGGCATTTTACATATTTTTTCAAGGGTTTCCACTTTGTATCCATATAGCCCTATATGGCGGAAGAAAGGTGTGCCCTGCACGTACTCGTCCGTAACCTCAACATCTCTGCTGAAAGGGATTGCTGTACGGCTGAAGTAGATGGCGTCATTGTTCTTGTCTACAATTACTTTAGGGCTGTTGTTGTTGAGAAGTTCCGCTTTGTCCTTTACCCTTTTTACAAGTGTTGCAAGTTCTACGGACGGGTCATTGAAACACTCGCCAAGCTGCTGCAGCTGCTCGGGCCTTATATATGGTTCGTCACCCTGCACGTTTATTACTGCGTCAAAAATCTCTCCGCTCTCCTTGCAGTAGTTTTTAAGTGCCTCAAAGCATCTGTCCGTGCCGCTGTTGTGTGTGGTGGCGGTCATTACGGCCCTTCCTCCAAACTCCTTTACAGCATTGTAGATCCGTTCATCGTCTGTCGCTACGCATGCATTTGGAAAGGCTTTTACTGTTTGCTCGTAAACTCTCTGTATCATGGGTTTGCCGTGTACAAGGGCAAGCGGTTTGCCCGGGAAACGGGATGAGCCGTATCTGGCGGGAATTAGTGCTAAAATTTTCATAATGTATTGTTGTTGGCCCCCGATAGGGCAATTTTGAACAAAAGTAGTTAAAATTGGCTTTTATGCAGTAGAAAATTTTTAACTTTGCCAATTATGGAATTACAGAATTTAAAGCAGAGGTTTGATATAATCGGCAATGATCCGGCCCTTATGAGGGCACTGGAGGTTGCCGTCCAGGTTGCCAATACGGATCTTTCTGTTTTGGTTACAGGTGAGAGTGGTGTGGGAAAAGAGGTGATTCCCCAGATTATACATCAGAACAGTGCCCGCAAGCACGGGACGTATATAGCGGTCAACTGTGGTGCCATTCCTGAGGGTACCATAGATTCTGAACTTTTCGGACACGAAAAAGGTTCTTTTACTGGGGCATATGATACCCGCAAGGGGTATTTTGAGACAGCCAACGGTGGAACAATCTTCCTTGATGAAGTTGCGGAACTTCCCCTTACTACCCAGGTGAGGCTTTTGAGGGTACTCCAGACAGGAGAATTCCTGAAAGTAGGTTCTTCAAAGGTGCAGAAGACCAATGTGAGGGTTGTTGCAGCAACAAATATAAATCTGCCGCATGCCATCAAGAACGGCAAGTTCAGGGAGGATTTGTACTACAGATTGAACACTGTTCCCATTGTCCTTCCTGCATTGAGGGAGAGGGTAGCTGACATCAATCTCCTTTTTACAAAGTTTGCGGTAGATTTTGCCCAGAAGTACAAGATGCCCCCGGTGAAATTGTCTCCGGCTGCTCAGGCAGTCCTTTCACAGTACAGATGGCCGGGAAATGTAAGGCAGCTCAAGAGTGTTGCTGAGCAGATGTCGGTGCTGGAGGAGGAGAGGCTCATACAGCCTGCCACATTGCAGAAGTATCTTCCGGTGGACGGTCCTGATTCCCTCCCAGTGGTTGGAGGAGAGCAGTATCAGGAGATGTTCAGCGAGAGGGAGAAGATATATATGGCAATGTTGCAGCAGTTGCAGATGGAGGTGCAGAGTCTGAGAAGTGATGTTGAGAGGTTGTCGGGAGGAGTATTGGGCAAACCGTTGCAGGAGGAGATGCCTGCACTGCCTGCAGTTATACCGGTTGTACAGCCAGCGATTGGTGCAGTGGTTCCTGCAGGGGAAATTTCTGCTCATGAGGTACATGCGGATGTTGTCTCCAATGTGCAGGATGATGATGCCATTGCGGTTGATACAGACTATGAGGAGGATCTTTCCATCCCAAATGCAACAGACAACCTTGTGAGGAAAGCTCTCAGAAGGTATTCAAACAAGAAGGATGCGGCTGATGCCCTGGGAATATCGGAGAGGACATTATACAGGAAAATTAAGGAATTGGGTTTGGAAGAGGATTAATTTATGAGAAAGGGAACATTTATTCTTATTGCTTTTGCAGCGTGCGTATTGGCTGCTTGCGGAATATATAAATTCAATGATACATCCATTGCTCCGGATGTGCACACCATCTCTGTCTATAATATTGAGAACAGGGCAATGAAGGTGAATCCGGCACTGAGCAATACACTTACTATGGCATTGCAGGACCAGTACCGCAAGCTTACCAAGCTGGAGATGCTTGAAGAGGGGGGCGATCTTGAAGTGAGCGGTTTCATTACCTCGTATGATGTCACTCCAACAGCGGTGACTTCCCAGGAGATAGCCGCGCAGAACAGGCTTACCGTAACGGTGAAGATAATTTTCAAGAACAACAAGCATGAGGAGGAGGACTTTGAAAAATCTTTTGCCGCGTATCAGGATTATGATTCAAACCTTTCGCTGGATGCTGTTGAGGCGCAACTTGTAGACGAAATAGTAGAGATTCTTGTTGAGGATATTTTTAATGCAACAGTCGCAAACTGGTAATCTTTTGGAAAACGGTGCAATAAATATCAATAATCTGGAGATACCGCAATTGCAGGCAATGGTGTCCAGGTATCCGTGGTTTTCATATGCACGGGAGGTGCTGTTGTACAAACTTGTGAGCGTGGAGCCCGAGTGTCTGGAGAGCAATTATAAGGAGAATCTTATTTTTTTCCCACGTAGGGATATGGTGCTGCTCAGATGCAGGCAGTTGGCGGCTGCAGCAAAAAAAGATGGGGCCGCTGATCCGGTTCCTGTAAAGGAGTTGCTGGATGTTGTGGTTGATCCGGAGGGGGAAGAGGATTCTTTTGAGATTGATTTTTCGCAGATACAGCAAGAGGCAGAAATATTTGCATCTTCTGTAGGGTTGTCTGCTGATATGGTATTGGAAGGGGAGGCCGGGGAAGTGGCAGATGAGGAGATTTCCCAGGAAGATGTTCTTCCCGATAAAAGTCCTGCAGCTCCACAAAAGATATATGTGGTTGGGGGAGATTATTTTTCCAAGGAGGATTTTGCACAGTTGGATGATTCTGAGCGGGTGGCGGAAATAAGGTTGGGTGCGCCTGCAGATAATGTGGAGAGGGATGTGCCGGTTGCCGCAGATGTAACAGTGGCTGATTTTGAATCAATGGATTTCGTAACTGAAACCTTGGCAGCAATTTATGCAGATCAGGGATATTACGAGAGGGCAATAGAGGTTTATGCAAAACTAATTTTGCTATATCCAGAAAAAAGTGCTTACTTTGCATCCCTTGTAAATGAAATAAAATCAAAAAATTAAATAAATTATGTACACAGTCATTGCTATCCTTATTGTTATTGCAAGTGTAATCCTTAC
>JAEIGA010011202.1_pt1 | contig 13615 bp, 13 predicted proteins | sample 9270691 | NCBI WGS metagenome assembly JAEIGA01 (sample SAMN17057246, study PRJNA624740) | gut metagenome | biome: biome; isolation source: fecal sample | host: Bos grunniens | place: China: Xizang | collected 2019
CGTATTCTACCCCTCCCTCGCTAACTTCCCCATTAGGTCAGGCAATATCAAACCCAGCCACTCGCTCGGGGTAGCTGGGTTTAGTATTGGTAAACTGTATTGTATATCTTCTTAGTCTCATAATGGTACGATCCAAAAGCGTGAAACATAACCTTTGAAACCATTGTAGCACACGTGTGCCCATTTTGAACAGTAGTTAACTGTCTCTCCGGTTACGATCTCATCTACATGGATCATTGTACCATTAGGAATGCAGTCGACAATATCGCTGGAAGTATTAGGCTCCTCTCTCAACCTGAGTATACCGCCATTGGTCTGTACTCGATAATTAGGCTTTACCTCGGGGAGTTCGGGAGTAGGTTCAGGATCGGGAGCAGCTGGGGAGTTTACTCCAGCCTCATAGCCGTCAAATCTCGGAATACCAAAACCTGCAACCTTAGGATCCAAGTAATTATAATATCTCTTTCTGGTATGATAGGAGTCAACATTCGCCTCAATAGTCCAAAAACCGTTGTCATCCCAATCAACACACATACCGGTATGATATATAGCGCCGTTAGACTTCTGAAAAAATATCTGATAGCCAACTGCGAGCTCTGAAAAATCAGTAGACCAGGCTCCGTTATCCTTGTATACGTTAGCTTGCTGAGTACAACCAGCAGAAGTGCAACAACTATCTGATTGATACATAGCATAGTGGACCATATACTTACGGTCATTATCATCGATCTCGCCACTATCGGTAACTACGTTGATAAATAACCAATAGCAATAAGCACCAGCGCAATAGTCAACTGCACCATTTTTCTTACCGCACCCGGCGAAAAAGTCGCATTGATCGAGGCGCTCCATGTATTTATTGTAGAGACCGTCAGACTCGTAGCCCTCATCTGAGAGGGCTGAGTCTACACAAGGTTTTCTATAAAGACTTGCCATAGGTTTACTCCTTATCGAGTTTCTCCAGGATCCGAGTCAAGGCGATAGTATTATTCTCTATGGCTTTGGTCATATTAGCGACCTCTTCCTTATGTTCCTTACGCATTGACTCGACCTGCTGCTGGTTCTGGGTATACTGCCACTTCACAAAGTAGGCACAGCCAATGGCAGCCACGATCGGGAACCCGACAGCGCTAACGATCTGAACGATATTATCCATAATCATACCTCCGAAATGTTATTAGCTACGAACTTCTTAGCGAACTTATAAGCCTTGATAGCGCACTCTTGACCGAGAAGGTTCTGAGCGTCTGTACCTGTAATGACTCCTGTACCGGGGTTAGCTCCGGGAACGTTCATGTAAGTATAAACATCGTTGGTGATCCTGAGCGGACAACCATAAATATTACGAGAGAGTCCGAGACGATCAAAGAGCCAGAGTGCAGCTACATAAGTTTCAATCAGACAAGGGAGTCCTTCCTGGTCGTGTGTTCCGTCAGGAGAGAGGTGTCCCTGATCTCCGAGAGAGTCAAGCGATGTATCTAAAGCGAATGTGATACCGAGACCATTACCTAACATATCATCTGCAATAGTCTGCTGGAGGATATCTGCGTTACCCTGGAGTGCAAGGTTCATGATCGACTCAACATTATCACGCTTAGGAGCATGGAAGAGAGACACGAACTCGAGACCGTTACCGCCGGTGTAGTGGGAAGTAATATAGTCTTTGCAGTTGTTCCAGTCTGTGATATCAGCTGCGGTATACTCAGTCTTATAGTTGAAATATTCCTGCATGACTACATAGTCAAACTTATAAGTAGAGCAAATCTCACTCATTGTTTTCTGAGTAGAGGTCCAACGTCCGGAGTTCTCAGCTGAGGAGAAAATATCGCAGTTAGCGTTACTTGTGAATTTAGCGTACTGATCGTTAAGAGTAGCGCCTCCGACATACCACATATAGAAATTAAACTTGATATCCGGATAATAGTTCTTAAGCAAGTAAGGAAGATAAGCGATACCGTCCTGAGTGAGAGAGTTACCGACAAACAGGATAGAGACCTCAGCTCTATTACTATCAAGCTCGGAAATGATCTGAGGGAGAGTCATTGTAGGAGTTGCAGGGAGATAAGCGTTAGGCTCTGAATATCTACCATTAAGATAGAAGTATGCAGCTCCGCTCGGAATATGAAGATCTCCCATACTAATCGTAGACTGAACGTTAGGAGTGATCGGATATTCAGAAGAGATATAGGTATCGGCTGCGTCAAAATAAGCGATAGTATCAAAACCTGCACCGGCTAAAAGAATGGATGAGTTTATCTTAAAACCGACATTGGCACCGATAGTATACTTCTTACAATAACCACCAACTGAGTTAATGATAGTGTTACCCTGTGTGTAGTATAACGAGTCATTATAAACCTGATCGGGTGCTACAACATTAGTATTGATATAAGGTAATGTACTGTCGAGCTCCTTGATAGGTGCCAACTTGCTGACTGTTAATACGTTAGCTGACGCCTCCGCAACGGATATATTGGAGTTGTCAGACTTTCTCGCAACTAATACGATGTAGTAGTCCTGAGTATATTCGCTGATATCCCAGGAAGAGGCAAAACCAACAGAGGTAACAGGAGTACCAAAAGTACCGTTTGATTTATTGGCTATAATATATCCAACTTCATAACCGGGGTTACAAACAACCTTTGCAAGACCGTCAACAACACGATCGAGAGGGAGTCTGCACCTAATAGGAGAAGGGTCAAAAGCAATAGCATTATTGTAAATAAATGCCGTACCCTGAGTCCAGCCGTACTCAACAATAGGGTTGAGGTCCGTGATCTCATAAATAGTTCTGTATGAGTCAATAAACTGGTTTCTAACTGCGTTACCGGCTGAGGTGTACTGTTTACCGTTAAAGCCTACTCTAATATCCATGAGCTCAGCGTCTGCCGTTGTAGAACCGCTGGGGAGTGTAGCTATGTTATCAATACGATCATTGATAAGATTATCTGCACTGATACGAGCGTTGATCTCATCGGAGATAGAGTTATTAGCGCTCTCGATATCTGCAGTATTAGTATCAACCTTATTAGAGAGCTGGTTGATGTTAGCGTCTACCTGGTTAAATTTAGTAGCGACTGCCTTATTAGCGATCGGGTTAGGTGAGATTGTGCTAAGGACAAAATCAGTGTCCGGGATATCAGCCTGTACGATCTCATGTATCATGTTCTCGATAGTAGTGGGCTGCACGTTATAACCGCTGGTAAATGTCTCACCAACGTTAACCGTGAGAATTACTTTCCAGAGCTGACCTGCATTGATGATATAGTCTCCTACCTGACGGAGAGCGGTAGCAGTAGTACCAGCCTCATAGATATTTGTAATGAAATGAAGGATCCTGCTAATTCCGGTTCTCGCCTCACCGTCAACGATAAGAGGTCCTACAAAAGACCAGAAGTCGACATTATCAAGAGTGATACCTGCCGGGACGGGCTGCTTGGAAATGTAAGAAGAGCCGTTAGCGGTATCAAACACGATAGTAAAAGGCGCATACTGGGTGGTAATATTCCACTCGATCGGATCCGCAAAGTGAATTGTATTATATTTGAAGAACTTATCATAGCTCTCGGAGAGTTCAATTACTTTTTTAATGATAAAACCGAGATCGCCCTCATAGTTTCTGGTATGTGGAAATTCAAAGTAAGACATTATAATTCTCCTTTTCTTTTAATTATATATTAGTAAACAAATAAAGTTAACTCATTCTCAAAAAGACCACCGATAAAGGTATAAGGGTTAAACCTTGTGAGGAGGTCGACCTCGCCCAACTGGAGATCAGTGTTAGACGTGACCCCGATATTACCTCTCTGAAGAGTCTTAGTCTTAGTATGTTCTTTAACGGTCTTATCCGTAGAGTTATCTACTCCGATAGTCTTATCGGAAGAACCTGAGTTATTAACAGAGCCTCCGTCAGTGATCTTCTCTCCATGAGTGAATGTAGATTTATTATCGGGCTCATAGGTGGATGAGTTGTAGGCGCTGGTAGTGTCCTCTGTGCTATCAGCTCCGGAGTGAGTCTCGGTCCTGTCGTTAATAGTTTTATTATTAGCCTTGACCTTCTCATTCCTATCAGTCTTACCCTTAGTATCATCGGTAAGATCTCTGTCAAACTCGGTCTCTTCTGTGTAGTACTTATTCTCGATCGGAGAATACTCAGCAGTCATGATCTTAGCCACGTGCTCAAAAGTATACTGGTGCTTAGAGCTCCATATTGTTACGGCGGACATCATAACCATAGGATCCGCATAAAGCGGAAAATTAAGACCACATTTCTCGATAATGGAGTTGATAAGAAGAGTCCTATCAATGGGACTACCTGCCGGAAGTGAGAGACCTGAAAAGATATCTATGTGCTCTGCAAGTCCGAGATTATATAGCTGTACTAATGTTAACATTATCGATCTCTCCTTCTGTGTTAGTTGTATTCTTTAACTTTACCGAGATATTGAGTCCAAACATTTCGTTAGTTTTCTCAATACCTTCCTGGATATTCTCTAACCAGTAACCGCCATTGAGCTGGATCTCGGAGTCATTAGCCTCAACCTCGTTATCCGTGAGTCTTTCCTTCTTATCCGTATTGGCATTGTTAACGCCTATCTCGGTGAGAAACTCGCTCATGATCTTACGCTTTAATATCTGTATATCACTCGCAACAAAATTCTCTTTAACGTGGTTATAGAGGATAGTATCGGAGTTTATCTGAGAGCCCTTGACAAAAACCGCAGGCTCACCCTTAGAGATCATATCGTACATAGCTTTCATGGAGTTAGCCTGTGCTTTTGACTCTACAAGACCGATAAAAGCAACTTTCGAGTTCATGAGGTTAACCGAGATCGATGAGTCACACTCGCTTAAGAGAGTAGCGTAGCGGTATACGGTGTCCATGATACCACGGTAATCAAAAGCAATCTTAATCAGGGTACAGTCCTCATCTATGGTTCTTTCCAGGTTGCCTAATACAGGGTTTGCTATGATTACCGTAGTAGGATGATTGTAGACATTTATACCGGAAATACCGCAGCGGAGAGGTAAGACTCCGAGAGCGGTATCGGTTACTGTTATGAAACCCTGAGATAAAAGGACCGAGATAAAATAATCATAGTCCCAATTATCGGGAATATTATCGAACTCATAAATAGACATAGCCTTTCTGAATAAGGCTCTCACGTAGTACATAAAAGACGTAGAGTTAGGGTCTACGTTCTTAGGCTGCGTAGTCACGAAATCTCTTAACATATCATTTTTCATGACTTCATCGATCGACATAAAGTTAGACATTAGTTTTCTCCTTATTCAAGATATATACCGCTATTAAGGGCACTGTTTATCATGTCGAGTTCCTGCTTAGTGGCGTATGGAGCGTTATTATCAGCAGTAGGAACCACCTGAGCATTGAGGCACTGAACGTAACCTAACGATGTTGCTAATGTTTTGAGCTGATGAGTAGGAGTTCCTATCGTATTGATAAGGGCGCTTGGATCCTGTGAGGTCTCATGCACTCTACATATGCAGACGATCTTATCAGACAGACCTACACCTGCACCGCCTCCGAGACCTCCAACGGATGAAACCATTTCATTAAAAGACATAATCGCATTAGTTCCGGCTCCGAGATAATTCTTGGTTACTGCAGCACCTAAGGTGTTGATAATATCACCAGTATTGATATTGGAGTCACCGATAAGGATCGGCATGGAACATGAGGCGCCGAATGTACCTATCTGGGCACCTCCGCATAAAACCTCAACTGCTAAAGCTCCTGAGTAAAGATTTAATGCAAATTTTACATCAATGGAATTATGACCCTTTACAACGTCAGAGGGGATGTTTATACATCCGATCAGAGGGATATAAAGCATTACCTCAGTACAAGCTGCATTTCTCCAGTCGGTAAAATGCCAGGGGATATCAACTGAGAGGTTAATGGAAGTAATGACCGGATCGGCGACTTCCATGAGACCACTAACGATATCGGTATAATTACCGAGTGCTAAATGATTGGAATGAGTAGCAGTAGGAGTCCTTAAAGCGGTTCCGGGGATCTCAAAAGGTAACCAGTAAGAGGCTTTAATATTTGATAAAGCGGAGCTGGATCCTAAGATATTACTTGCAAAGAGTCTAAAGAACCCTGTTACATAATCGATAGCGTTCTGAGCCGTATAAGCCCAACCTGATATAAAATTCTGGATGGTTGCGAGTGTATCAGCTCCCGGTACAAAATATGTGGTGTTAATACGATTTTTCTCATCACTAAAAGTCTGCCAAAGGGTCTGAAATACGTCTCTCCAGTCCTCAACGTCAAACCCGAGTTTTCTGAGCTGGGTCTGAGGAATAGTATAAACGCCCGTACCGATCCTATCATTGGACCTTGTTACCAGGTTAATGAGATCGAGCTCATCTGTATTACCTGTGGTTGCTATGAGATATGTACCAAGACCTGAGGAAAAGGACCATGGCATATTTGCGGTCGCCGTATAAACATCACAATCGGTCTCGATAGCAAGTCTCGGGTCCGGTAACTGCGTATTAGGTGTGGAGTCATAAAGAACAAATGCAGGAGTGCCGAGGATAGAGCTCCTAAATGTGGTAAGAGGGTCGACCTCTCCTGTGATCTCCCAAAGGTCGTTAGTAAGTGAGACCACATTAGTAACCCAATAATAACGGTCAAGGATCTTAAAATAGTTTTCAGCCGGTTTGGTAGTGTCCTTGATCCTGATTATGGGGTTAAGTAAAGAGGTATTATCTTTTAACACGCAATCAAGCACCCTATTATATGTAGGCGCCTCTTTTGTGCTCTTCAATCTTTTAGTGTTGTTGTAAAGATAAACAGATAAAGACATATATCATCCTTTTATTATAAGTGTTACCCGGCTATGAGGTCTGAGTTCACAGCCGGGCGGCACTTTATGACGAACAACCCGAGAGGGAGGGTCAATCGAGAGTAAATACTACGAGGTTCTCGGAAGTATCAACAAATCTTCCCTGTTTCTCGTGCCAGAACTGGTTATAGTACTGACCCTTAGCGTTTACTGGAGTTGTGAGAACGTTCTCATCGATCTGGTAGATGCCGAAAGCGTCTCTATCGTGAACTACGGCGATAATGTAGTCGATAGCAATCTGCGTACCGTCAGAGGGTTTCTTGATCAGGAGTGAACTCGGTGACTGTTCAGCCTGCCAGAAATTGATAGTACTATAAGCACCGTCAATGGAAGTAAACTGATCGTGGAAAGCTGCATACTCAACGATAGTTTCGAGTCTGCGCTGGAAACCTGAGAGGACTCTGATCTTCATATTCTCCTTATTAGTAAATGTCGGCATTGTACCGTCATTGTACTGTGTAGACATGTCCTGGATCATATCGATAACGTTGTTGATACGATAGATAGCAAATCTCAGGAAATCCTCATCATAGATAGCCGTAGTAGGAGTAAGAGACGTACCTCTCTCAGCGTTATACTCAGTAACGAGCTTGATCTCCTGTGTAGCTCCGATCTCGGAGATAGCACCTGCAAGAGTGAGTCTGCCGAGGTTCTCCAGTGAGAGCTCGATAGCATTTCTTACCTCACCGAAAACAAGGGCGATGAATGAGCCCATAGCCTCAGGAGAGAGGAAAGCCTCTTTAAGTGTTTCTCTCTGAATTGTGATCTCGAACATATAGGGAGTTCTTGTTACAAAGAGTTTCTGATTAGCGTTAGGCTTAGCAACAACATAGTGGTCGACTGCCGTACCGTCCGTAAGTCCGTATGAGGGATCTGCAACTGCTGAGGGCATAGCGACTCTGACCTTCTGGAGAATTGCTCCCCACTCCATATCAGATACGATCATATCCTTAAACTTATTGTTGTAAGAACGGAAACGATAGATAGTTCTACCGATCCTCTGTGCAAGAGTATTAAGGAAAGCCTCTGTGTTAGTGGATGAGCTGAGAACTACGTTACCAACGGAAATAAGACCCTGAGTATCAACTACTGTAAGAGCCTGGGAACCGATAGCCTGTGCTACTGTGGAATTTACTATTGAGTAGATCTGTGTAGTGTTCATGACTTGTATCCTTTCATAAAATTAAATAATATTGTTTCGTCATCCTCAACCGGAGCCGAGGAGACCTTTCGGGCGAGAGTAAAGTTCATTTCTTTAGTCGCCTTCAATTCTTTTGAGCTGGTATCGAGCTGCGCCTTAAGGTCGCTATTCTCAGTCTTAAAAGAGTCACGTTCTGCGGTAAGATCGTCAATACTCTTCTGACTGGTCTCGATACTACTTAAGTAGGTTGCCTTTTCTTCATCGGTAAGTGCGTTAAAATCTTCGAGTTTCATAATTCAGACCTCTCGTTTATATATTTAATACAAGCCTATGTTCTCCCTAATGGCGACAACGCAGCCGGTATTATTAAATTCGAGGGACCTTCCTGTCGGCGGTCAACCAGCGCCACCCTTCCGGGCTTGACCTAAGGCGCTATAAAAGAAAGGTCCCTATAGTCGGACAGTAACATATTTTCATATGAAAGTCAATATTTTCAAATGAAAATTTTCACAATTCTATTGATTTATATATCAATATGTGTTTATAATTGAGTGTCAGCGGTTGACAGTGTATTTCCTTTATTACCTGACAATTCAATATCAATAAACTCATTCTATAAGATCCGTAAGAAGTCGCCGCTGATACCAACCTCATAAGAGGTAAATAAATTTATTGGAGGCGCTCTATGGCACAGGCAGTTAACAACTTTACATTGACAGGTCACATCTCTAAGAAACCCGAGATCAGAGAGACCAAGAACGGCAAAAAGTACTCATTCGTAACTATTGCCGTTAACGGACTCAACAAGGACCAGGCAGATTTTATCTCGGTTATCCTCTGGGAAAAGCTCGCTGAGAATACAGTCAAGTATTGCGGTGTAGGTGATTGCATTTCAGTACACGGCTCGATCTCAACAGTAACACGTGAGAAGGTTACCAATCTCCAGCTCACCGGAGACGTTGTAACATTCTTACACAAGGCAGCTAAGAAGGAAGAAAAGAAGGAAGAGACTCCGGCTAATCCTATGGAAGAGTTCTCCGATCCTTTCGCTCCTATCTGATATGAGGTCTCACTTATGGTTAAATGGTATAAGATACCTGATAACGACAAGCTCCGTCCTTTTACCTTTGTAATTGGTGGTCGTGGTATCGGTAAAACCTATTCTGCCATAGAGAAGGGCGTTCTCGAATATGAGAACGCTTTTCTCTACCTGAGAAATACTAAGGAGCAGCTACAAGAGAGCTGCGGTGCTTTCGGTAACCCTTTTAAGAAATGGGCTGCAGACCATAACCAGGACATAAGACTCGAGCGTGAACGGAACCATGCGGTTATACGTAAGTATATTACCGAGGGTAATCAAACCTCATTCAAAGAGATCGGCGCCGGAGCCAATCTCTCGACCTTTGAAAATCTCCGAGGGGTCGACCTAAGTAATATCGGTTATATACTTCATGATGAGTTCATCGAGAACAGGACTCTATCTTTTGATCAGTTTCAATCATTTCTGCATATGTACGAAACTGTTAACCGTAACCGAGAACTGGAAGGTCGACCTCCGGTTATATGTCTACTCTTATCAAATGCGCAGCGGTTAGGTAACCCGATCCTGAGAGGCTTTAATCTCATCCCGATCATTGAGGGTATGCAAAAATCCGGACAGAGATCTTATGCGAGCGGTAATATCAGGATCGAGCTCCCTTTCTCTGACGTATCGGAAGAGAAACGCAAGACAGCTCTCTATCAGGCAACCGCCGGGACCTCTTTTGAGTCTGAGGCTCTTGATAATAACTTTATCAATGACTCATTCTCAGGAGTAAGGAAAGTAAATATAAATGAATATACTCCCCTATTCTCAATAGACGGTATATACATTTATAAGCATAAGTCAGATATCTTCTATTATGCCTGCTCTATCCCGGCAAAGAATGTAATACATTATAGGTCTGTTGATAATTTTGTAGTCTTTTATCGCCTTTACGGACTCCAGCTGAAACTCGCATATGGATCCAATAAAATGTACTTTGAAGATTACTCAACTAAAATAGACCTGTTAAACTTATTGAAAATGCTTTATTGAGGTGAATTATGAAAGAAGTAAAAGCATATGCGTTAGGTGTTCCCAATTTAGCAGGAACCACAGGAAAGTTTCATACTCGTAAGGTCTGGAGAGACTCTAAGAAACTTATCGATTATGTTTCTAAATTAGACGGGTTTCTCGGTATTCATCCGGACTATCCCCACGGAACCGCCCTGATATTTAGGACCGAGAATGACGCTAAGAGGGCTAAAAATCTTCTTATCTATGACTTGAAGATCAACCAGATCGGAAATGTAGTAGAGTGTTTTATACCGGAGGAATACGCTCAATGATAACGACTGAAACATTCAAAATCGAGATCGAAAATCTCAAAGATGATATGTTAAGAGAGCTCACAGAGTTAAACGCTAAGAGAGACCAGCTGCTTAAGGATATCGGAAAGTTGAATACTCTATTAGCTTTAATGGTTGAGGATGAAGAGGAGTAAGATTATGGCTAATTATCCCGGTTCTCAGATATTATTTGAAGTCGGCACACGTAAGGAACTCGCCTCTATTTATGGAGTCTCCGAGCGTACTATATACCGCTGGATGAATAAGGCTAAGAGTGAGACAGGAGCTAAGCCTGTTAAGGCAAGGCGACCGAGATTGTCTACTCTTGCTAATTTCAAGGGTACACGTAAGGAACTCGCTAATAAGTATAAGGTCTCCGAGCGTACTATATACCGCTGGTTAGCTGCTGCAAAAGATAAGGGCGTTGATATCGAGTCACGCTCCAAGACTTCTAAATATCCGGGACCCGAGATATTAGCCTCAACCAAGACTAATAAGAAACTCGCTGAGGAGTATGATGTTTCTATCCGGACTATCAATCGGTGGAAGAACCAGGCGAGAGCAGAGCTCACTCCTGAGGAGTTGACTCCTACGGATCAGACTCCACAGGGTACAGTTACGGAGACTCCCGAGTCTCCGATCGAAAGCACTGAGGATATATTCGAGGTCCCTGATACTATTGATGAGGAATACGCCGATCTCGATATGGACCCGAGACAGATTGACGACCTTATCGCTATATCGGATATGTTATCAGAGCAGGACCTCTTAACACCCGACTCAATGTTTAACCAGCTCACCGGAGCGGAAAAAGTAACCTATATATCCAAGTATATTGAGTATCAAATGGACTACAACCCGCAGCTGTTCTATGATAAGGAGTCGGGAGAGTTTAGAACGGATCCGGACTGGTTACAGGGTCTTAATATATGGGGAGACGAGTTCGAGGAATGGGTCCACGAACAGTTTGAGAGTGATATGTATGAAATTTAAGCATAGCTGGAGGTCTGAGGCAATATGTTACTTTATAGATACGGAGTCGGTAAAAACGGCAAACTCAATAAAATGGAGTCGCTATACGAGGCAACTCCTAAATTCTATATTGAGTTTCCTTCTGGAGAAAAGGAGCCGGTATTCGATTATAAGACATTTCCTTTCGAGATTTTTGTGGGTGCGCCGAGGTTTAGGAAGAAGGGCAAGACTCGTGATAAGATCGATTATATCGACCTCGCTTGCACCTTTGATATCGAGTCCACTACTATAACCAATGTCGACAAGCCCTACGCTTTTATGTTCCAATGGCAATACTGCATTGAGGACTATGTATTTATGGGTAAGACCTGGGAAGAGTTCCGGGAGTTTAATGAGATCCTCACAAGAACTTTCTCATTAGGTATATACAAGGACCATGATACACTACACGGTCTCTCTCTGGTCTGCTACATACACAATCTCCAGTACGAGCACCAGTTCATGCAGCACTTTATCGGAGAGTATGTATCGCCCTTATTTACGGACATTTACGAGCCTCTGATCGTGCCTACTGAGAACGGTATCACTTATCGTTGCTCTTATAGGCTCTCTAATAAGTCTCTGGATCAGTTCACAAAAGGTTTTCCTCATCATAAGTTAGCCGGGGACTTTGACTACTCAGTTATCAGAGTTCCGGTTATGGATGATCCTAAGAATGGACTCACGGACTTAGAACTCGCCTATTGTTTCAACGATGTCAAAGGTCCTGCGGAGGCTTTGAGGGACAGATTTGAGCACGATCGTTATAATATTGCCTCTATTCCTTTAACATCGACCGGGTACGTTCGTAAGGACTGCCAGCGATCAATGAGGAAGAACCCGAAAATGAGAGCGCAGTTCTTAGAGCTGAAACTTACTCCACACCTTTATACTCTATGCCGTAAGGCTTTTAGAGGCGGTAATACTCACTCTAACGCAAGGCACACAAATAAACTCATCAAGGGTCCAATCAAGCATAAAGACGAGACCAGCGCCTATCCCTGGCAAATGCTTACAAAAGGTTTTCCTATGTCACCGTTCAAAGAAATTGAGTTGTGGCGCAATCTGGAGATACCTTCTGATAAGATTGAGTTATTCACTCACAAACTCGACTTCCTGTCTAAGTCTCATTGTTTACTCATGACCGTCAGGTTAATTGACTTTGAATATATTGGATCCTGCGGTATTCCGTACATAGCAAAGGCTAAGACAGTTACCAGGACAATGGATGAGGACAACATAATCGAGGACAATGGAAGAATATTCTCGGCGCCCTACGGTCTCATGACTCTTACTGAGATAGACCTCTCTATTATCCTTAAGTGTTACCGCATTAAGAAGGTCGTTATCGTTGAGGCTTGGGACTCTGAAAAGAAATTACTTCCATATGAGCTGCGCCGGGTAGTACTGGACTATTATAAGCGCAAAACGGCACTCAAACACTCATCGGATCCCTCCGAGATATATGAGTACAATAAAGCCAAAGAAAACTTAAATGCCACCTATGGAATGATTTGTATGAGAATTGACCGCCTGGAGTTCGAATACGATCACGGCAAGTATACCGAGGTCAAGAAACCACTCCAGGAAATGCTTGATAAGTTCTATGAGTCCGAGTCCTCATTCCTTCCATATCAGTGGGCGGTTTGGGTTACCGCATGGGCGAGGTATGAGCTCCAGCGTGGTTGTGATATATGCGGAGAGGACCTACTCTATACAGACACAGACTCGGTCTTTTATACCGGAGACCATGAGGCAGAGTTCAACAAACTCAATGAGGAGATCATAGCAGCTGCAAAGAGGTTTGGAGCAGTCGCCCAGAATAAAAAGGGAGAGTCCTTCCCGATCGGGGTCTGGGATGATGAGCCCGAGTGCATGTACTTTAAGACCTTAGGAGCTAAGAAGTATTTACTATCCTATGATGGTAAAGAGATCGAGGCTACTATATCCGGTGTTAATAAGAAGATTGGAAAAGAGTTCTTTACTAAATATGGGTTTGAGGCTTTCAATGACTCCACAGTGATCCCGATATCCGGTAAGGTATCAGCGCATTATAACAATGACCTTCCGCATACGATCAATGTTAATGGAGTAGATATCCTGACCGCCTCCAACATTGCCCTGGTTGAGGCGAGCTACACGATCAACCTTAAGCCTGATTATAAAGAGTTTATCCATAATATAAGAGTTGCTCTTGAAAACAAAAAGCAGCTGA
>JAEIGA010011203.1_pt1 | contig 13615 bp, 10 predicted proteins | sample 9270691 | NCBI WGS metagenome assembly JAEIGA01 (sample SAMN17057246, study PRJNA624740) | gut metagenome | biome: biome; isolation source: fecal sample | host: Bos grunniens | place: China: Xizang | collected 2019
CGCTTAGAATTAGAGGTAGAATGACGTGCCTCCATATAGAGAAATCTATATGCTGTGCTTGACACAGATAACAACTATATCGGTCAAAGGGTGATGGGACACCAGAGACCGAGCAAAGATTTAACAACATCAAATAAAAAAAACACCTATGTAAATCAAAAAAGCTCTTGACAAATCAAAAAATTAATGGTATAATATAATTAGGGACAGGAAAGGTGCGGATTTCAACTGCGTCTTTCTGTTGTCATGCCTTATCAAGGAAACAAATTATTCGTAAAGGATGTGTTTATCATTTATACAATTGAACAAATGACGGAGATTTTAAAAGGGCGGAATTTCACTATTTGTGATGAAACACAAGAGGTAAAAAATTGTAAACAAACTTTTATTTGCTTAGATCAGGATGGATTTTATATAAAAACAAATATTGACAAAATTGTAAATCGCCCTAATACAAATTTTGCGCGATTTAGCGTTGGGAATCCGCATTCAATTGATAATATTAATTTAGTTGGAGAGAGAAAAGGCTACAAGTCCAAATGTGTAGACAGTAATTTTGATTGTAAAAGGCAATTAGAGTTTGTTTGTGGGTGTGGCAAACCTTTTAAAACTGTTTATACGAATTATTTGATGGGGCATAAAATAAGATGTCATGCTTGTTCTAAATACACAAAAGCTTTGTCTTTTGACGAAATTAAAGCAAATTTAAAAGGCAGGGGGTTTAACTTGCTTATATCTGAGAGTGACTATCATGGAGTTACAAAAACGCCTTTAACTTGTTGTGATGATGATGGATATAAGTACGACGTGGTATATAATCGCATTATGGAGGGTAAATGTTGTGAAACCTTTCATCGTTGCAATCCATATTCTTTAGAAAACATAAAGCTATATCTAAAAAATAATGATATGCCTTTTGAGTGTATATCTTCGGAATTTATATCTTGTCAAGATATAATGGAGTTTAGGTGTTTACGCTGTGGAGAAACAATAAAACAAAATTGGCGAAGTATTAATCGTACATTTTCTGATAATCATAAAGGACGATTATGTTGCCCAAACTGCGATTATACATTTGAATCAACCCATGCATCGGCTCTGAAACAAGTGTTTTTGCACGAATATCCAGACACTATTGTAGAGGATAGAAGTTTTATCAATCCTTTAACTAATTATGTAATGCCAACAGATATAGTAAATCACAGATTAAAAATTGCAATCGAGGTTCAAAGTCAATGGCATGATTTCCCAGATAAGATTGAACGAGATAAAATGAAACGTGATTATTGGATTAGTCGAGGATATTCTTTTTACGCTCCTGACATTAGAAATTATACAATACTGGAGATGTGTCAGTTGTTTTTTAATTTAGAAGAATTGCCTGATTATTTAGATTATGCTTTAAATAAAAGAATTAATCTAAAGGAAATTCAAAAACAATTAAATTCTGGTAAGGCTATCTTAGAAATAGCAAGTGAAATGAATTTATCGGCACACAGAATTTACGACGCTCTTTATGATGGAAGATTGTTTTACCCCGAAGGTTATCAAAATAATTGGTTTGTCTCCGTAAACCAATACGATGATGATGGCAACTTATTAAATACTTTTCACAGTATAGCACAAGCTGCAAGAGCAAATAATATTAAAGAAAAAACATTGACATCTGCAATAAGCAAAGGCGCAAGATGTGGTGGCTTTGTTTGGAAACGTTGCCGCGATGATGTTGTTAAAAATGCGTAGAGACTACAGGCGAGGCTTGGTAACAAGCCTCGTGAAGTTGTTCCCCCTGTTTTATACGAGGGTAATATATAGTCCGATCTCACACTATAATCCCATTAAATGAAATGTGAGAATTAGCCAGAAATGACTAATCGCCGCGTGTGCGGTCAGTAGAGGAATGGCTCTCCTTGAAAGTAACAGTATGGCAAAAACAGAGCTTGAACAGGCAGGAGAAGATACCGATGGAATGGTAGAATCAACTGCGAAACTCCGCGACCTCATCAAAGGTATATCTGGTGTAGATATAATGATTGATGAGAATAATTTCAAATCTACTTACCAAATTATATCTGAGCTTGGTAAGGTTTGGAACAATATAAAAGATGTAGATCAAGCAAGTTTGCTCGAAGCCATTGCAGGAAAAAGACAGAGCAATATCGTAGCCGCAGCTCTTACAAACTATGAGAGGCTTGATGACGTTTTACAAATGTCGATTGATTCTATGGGTTCTGCAAGAGAAGAACACGCAGAATACACAAAGTCAATTCAGTATTCAATTAACACGCTCAAAGCCGCATATCAAGACTTTGCAGACTCAGTAATAAATAGTGACTTTGTAAAGACTGTGCTTAGTGGAGCACAATCATTCTTAGAAATTCTCACAAAAATCATAGACAAGTTTGGTACATTGCCAACAATATTAACGGCGATTGCAGGTGTTCGCGGTCTTAGAGGAAAAGGTATATTTGGTGGTTTTTCAGATATATCAAAGCTTTTTAGTAGCAGAGCATCAAAAAACTTGCTTAGTAGTAATAATATATTATTGCAAGGCGTTTCTCAAAACGACCTAAATTCGCTTCAAAGATATGCAGATTTGCTTGGGCAAGGAGTCGATGAAAGTGAAGCTTTTGATCTTTCATTAAAAGACGCAAGTGATTCAACCAAAGGTTTGGCAAGCGGAATAAATAGCCTTTATTTGCAAACCCAGAATGGCACTATTTCTATGCAACAATATAACGATGCGACTCAAAATCTTTCACAGTTGCAACGCAATGCCGCCGTATCATCTAAGATACTTGACGCAGCTTTAAAGGCTATTGGAAATATCGCGTTTATGGTTGCAATCAATGCTGCCATCAAAGGCATTAGCTATTTAATTGACAAACTTGTGGTTACAAAGGAAGAACTTGCTGAAATACGCCAAGAATCCGTTCAAAGTATGTCGGCTTTTGCGAGCAGTCTGGAAGAATTGGAGCAAGAAAATGAGGAGATTGATAATCTTGTAACTCAATACAAGGAACTTATTAATTCAACAGCCGATACGTCTGAAAATAAACAGGAATTACTTCAAATTCAATCTCAACTTGTTGAAGCATTTGGCGACGAAAATAATTCTCTTGATTTATTAAATGATTCTTATGATACTACAATAAGCAAAGTCAAAGAATTGAATGAAATCAATTTAGAGAAATTTAAGATTAAAAATGCAGATGCAATTGCAGAAGCAGAAGAATATTCTAATGCAGTTTTGGATTTGAGACAACTGTTTTTGAATGCTGAGAATACGGGACTTAACCCTAATCCAAGTCGAGGTTCGGTTAAGAACGCAGTAAAAGATATGGGCGATTTGTATGCGTCCCTCTATCTCATTGAAGATGTAAGTGAAAAAATTCAAGACATTCAGATTGATGGTCTTTATTTTTCAGATGGTTTTTGGGGTAATGATTTAGTTCTTAGTGGAGATGTATACGATGCATATAATCAATTATATGAATTGATAAAACAGATGAAAGATGCAGGAGCTTCAAAAGATGAATTAACTCCTTTGACTTCTCGTCTTTCTGAATTTGAAACAATTCTCAATTCTATTGATAAATACTCAGCATACTTCACATCGAATCAGCAAGAATTTACGAGTGTTGTTATAGGCAACGTAAAAGAGGCATTAAATAATCTCAAAGATCTCAATGCAGCTATGGGAAACACTCGCGATGAGTGGTTTAAAAATCTTGATGAGATAGAGAGTGGAGTTGGCAAAGATGTAGAGTCGATAATATCTGCACTTCAAAAACTTGCCGAGGGCGATAATCTTTCGAGTTCTGACTTTTGGGATATAATGGAACTTGACACCGATAAAATTGTTTCTGATATTCAAATGGTTGGGGATAGTTTTGTCGTTAGCGAAGAACAGCTTATTGCTCTTAAAGACCAATATGTAAATCAGCAAATTGATTCATTGAAGCTTGAAAATGATAATCTTGAAACTAAAAAGCAAACGCTTTCAACTACACTTGACGAAGCAAAGGCTGAGTTGTCACTTCTTGGGGCAAGGGGTATGGCAAATGCCGCTTATCGTGAAGAATACCAAGATGCTCTTAATACTGTTAAACAAGCAGAAGCAAATCTCGAAGATTATGGAGATCAGATTAAGCGTAATAATATTCTTATTGAACAATGGAAGTCTAAACTCGGAGATGTAGTTGATAGGCAGAAACAATTGACGGATGAGCTAAAGAAGGTTCAGGATTATGCTGATAACCTCTTAAAGGCACAAGAATATAAAATAGACCAAATCATAAGTGGTCACGAAGCCGAAAAGGACGCTCTTGAAGCTGAAAAAGAAGCTTTGCAAGACGAGCTTGATGTTCTCAACGACCAAAAAGACGCAATTGAAGAAATTATTGACAAGTACGACACGGTCAATAATTACATTCAAAAGGTTGTCAAAGACGAAATTGACGCTGTAAAAGAACAACAGAAGGCAATTGAGGACTCTTACAACAAACGAATTGATGCTTTAAAGGCTGAAAATGAAGAACGAGAGGACGCACTCGAATACGCTGAAAAGCTTGCGAATCTTGAAAACGCAAAGAGAAACAAGCGTTATGTCTTAGACGAAACTCGCGGTTGGCGTTATGAGTCTGTAAAAGAAGATGTTGTTAAGGCACAAAACGATCTCGCTAATTTTGAGACATCTCGTGAAATCAAGAATCTTGAAAAAGAGCGCGATAAAGAAGTTGCTGTCTACGACGATATTATTGACCGCAAGGAAAAATATCTTAAACAGTGGGAAGATATTCCTGATGCAATTAAGGACGAACAAGATGAACTTCTTGCGCAAGAATTGTTTGGGGCAGATGTACGTGAGAGAATTACTAATGAAGATATTAGTCTGTTAGAGACTTTCGATGCTTCATACCGCAAACACAACACTGATTTGAGAATTATTACAGGCACAGAAATTAAACTCAAACAAGCCGCAATTGACGCAAAAGACGCGGAAATTAAGTCCAAAGATGAGCAAATTAACAAATGGAAGGCATATAAGACCGAAGTTCAAAATGCCGCAAAAGACATTAAGGATGCGACAGAAGATTATCTTGGGTTGCTCAATACTGTTACCGTAGACGAAAATTCAAGTCTTGAAACAAGAACCACTAATCTCAACAATTTTAAAGACGCATATAGTAACGCTTTACAAACAGCTATTGATTTACAAAGTCAACTTGATAGTAATGGTGGCAGTTATGAATACGATGTCCATGTTAATGGCTTAGATGAATTAAAACAAGCTGCGGCTGCGGGAGCTGTTATAGCGGCAACTGCTGGAATGGCATCAACTGGTGTGGCTGCGCTTGGCGTTGGCGGTGCTATGGCAATAGCAAACAGTCCAATTGCTCAGACTACTAACGATATTGTTGATGTTATATCAGAGATAATGAATAAATTAAACGGCTATTCACAAGGCGGTGTTGCTGATTATACAGGCATGGCAATGCTTCATGGACGAAAGAATGCACCAGAGACAATCTTTAACGCAAGTGACTCGGCAAAGCTTTATGATATGGTGCATAACACACCGAATCTTATGGCGGATATGCTTGACAAAGCTGTTAAAATATCTGGCTTCAATCTTGCTAATACAGGCAATACAAACAACACTTCGACAAATCTCTCGTTCCACATTGACAAAATTGTTGCGGATAATCCAGAAGATTTTGCAAAACAACTTGACAGGTATTATCAGACCAAACTCACGCAGAGCTACACAAGTAGGCAATAAACATAGTCCCCTGCTTTATGTGGGGGACTTCATTTTATAAAGGAGGTGAACTGCTTGATACAATATCCTATAAACGTCTATCCAGACAACGTGACGGTTGACGGCACTACAGACGAAAACGACAGAAAGGTACATTTTACATTTAAGGGCGATATGCTAAGAGCGTATGTTGTGAGGTTCTTCGACTATGAGACAGGTGATGTTGTAGTCAACGACACACCTATCTATGATTACGACAGTGAAAATTACGTATTCAATAATATCGGCTACAACAACGACTACGTAGAGGCAAGTGGGCTAATAAGCTCGCTGACCACATCTGTGCTTTTAACGCACTCATACATTATGCAGATGATGTTAGTGAACGGTACGGTTGAACTCAGTGGCGATAACGCAGATCGTTTTGTGTTGCGTGGCAAAGTAATTGAAGGTTGTTCCGCTGGCGGAACTGCTCTCATTATAGAGGACAAAATCAACAGTATATACGAATGGGATTTGAGTGCAAATAACATTCGTCAGCCCGTAAAGGTAACGGAGAATCAGCGTGAGTATTCGCTCAACAAGATGTTTTTGGTTGTTAATGGAGAGCGCAAACTCATATCGTCATATAATTATTCTACGGGCGAAATTACACTTGACATGGGTGTAACAAACGCCGTAGCTGATGGAACTGAGTATCAAATATATAGTAATTACCTTGTTACTGAGCAGTATTATTTTAAGACGAAAGGTATGCCTGTGCTTACAAATTTATATGCCACATTTAATGCGAGAGGTATTCATTTTACGGGCAAGTGCAATGATATTGTAAGTTATTATGCAATCAAAATGCAGAAAAAGACCACTACAGGCATATATCTCGACGTTGCGGAAACCGAAAAGATTTATTCTCAGCTCATACAGTACGACTTTTGTGATGACTATGACGCAGAGGAACTTGACGGTGGAAATGACACGACTCGCAAATATAGATTTATCATTGATGCGGTAACACAAGATGGCTTTAATATAACGGCAACTACTGGCGACTTCACCGCACCAGAAAGAACGGACACGGATGTTATAGCGAGTTGCAATTTGAACAAAGGTAAAGATAGTAATTATGTGTTTGTCAATTGGGGTACAGTTAGTGGTGCTCCAAGTCGTAATTGCCGCGTATATCGTATTGATGCAAGTGATGTTTATGATGGAAACAAGCAGTTGATTGCCGACATTAATTCGTCATATACGGGCTTTTATGATTGTACTATTAGTAAGCGTGGAACTTATAAATACATGATTGTTCCCTATAATCCTGCGACAGACAGTTCGGAGATTGACAATGCTTTTTTGACGGACGTAATTACTCTTAATGAATATGGCTATTCTTTAATGGCAATCACAGATACGGATAAAAACGTAGACGGCAAGCCATTTTATCTTATTGACAATAAACTGATGTGGACATTTTTGGCAGATATTGAGAACACGACCATAACACAAAATTTAGATAATACGCTTCACGTAGGTTATGGCAGGTATAGTTCAACAACATCTACAAATGTTAATTATTTGAGTGGTAGTATATCGGCATATCTCGGTCAGACAAAATGCTTGGGTGGCGAAACTATATTTACAGATAACATTGATATTGTACGCAAATGGCGTGAGTTCATAAGCCGCGATTGCCAATACATTCTTCAATCTCCAAAAGGTGACGCTTTGATGGTGAATATTACCGAAAATCCTACTACTGAGTATGAAGAAAACAATCCGAAATTATCAACCAAATTTACTTTTTCATGGGCTGAGTGTGGCTCGCTGAATGATATCATGGTAGATGAGCGCATTCCCAGCAATGCCGTAGATAGAGATTAAGAAAGGGGTGTCTATTATGGCGGAATATTTTAATACGTATTCCAAAGAGTATCTTTCGTCGCTCAAAAAGAAAAGCCAAAGATATCTCGTCAAATTAGAACTCCTTTCTAATTCAGAAAAAGTTATTGGAGAAATCGTCAAAGACCTTGAAAGTGTTGGCGGACAAATCAATATCAATTATGAACAAATAACTCGAAGATCATGCAGTCTTGCCATTACAGATGTGCGCAAAAAATATTTGCCAAGCAAAAACAGCACATTTTGGTTTAATCGCAAATTCAAATTATGGATAGGTCTTATAGTTCACAGTAATATTTATTGGTGGGCGCAGGGCGTATATTACACGACTTCTGCAACATCTGAGGGTAGAAATCTTAATATAGAGGCTGTTGACAAAGGCGGTGCTTTAGATGGTACTTTAAAGATAGGTATGTCAAGTGCTCAGTATACAATCAAGCAAGGCACTGGGCTTGTATATGCTTTAAAACAAACATTGGCAAGACAGGTTGGTGCATTAGATGTTGTCTATCGTGGTAATATGAAAATGGGTGGAGATAATCCTATTGATATTATCCCACCGCATATCCACACGGCGTATAAAAATCAAATTGTGCAGACTGAGATTACACTTGATAGAAATGTATATTTTGGCGACATGATAACTCAGTTTGCAGACTTGTATGCAGCGGACGCTTATTATGATGTTAACGGCAACTTCAAATTTGAGCCATACATAATCAATAGTGGTTATTCATACTCCCCTACCCTATGGAGTTTTACTGACTTATCATCTACGTTTGAAAATGCAAACTATTCAACTACTTTTGACAGCGAAAATGCGGTTTGTGTGTATACAAATGCGTCGGGTGCGGGCATCGTCAATGTAGCATACACTGCCTATAATACAAACCCTTTGTCTCCTTGCAATATTGGCATAGGCATACGTAGGGCGCAGGATATAGAAATTGAATATTATGATACGTCGGAAGAACAAATGGTGAAAGACTGCCGTTCTTCGGCAAACTATTACTTGAAGAAAAATTCGATGTTGGGTATTCAGCTTGGTTTTAGTTGTCCGTTGATACCGCATTTAGATGTCAACAAGACAATTGAGATAAACGATCAGTGGCATGATATAGCCAACGGCATATTTGTCATACAATCAATTACGATGCCGCTTGGTTCAAATGCTATGGAAATTAGTGCCACAAACATAAATTGGTTGCCAAATGATATGGAATTTGACGGCACGAGCGAATTATTAGGAGAGGAGTGAGATAAGTGGGCGCATTAGAACAGTTAATTCAAAACGAAGTTGATAAGAGATTAGCGAAGTCTACACTTATCTCATCTGTTCCTTGTAGAGTTGTGGCAGTTTTGGGCAATGAAGTTTACACCGTTGAGCTTGTTACGAGCAAGAGTCGCTTCGACCTTGTTAATTATAGTGGCTCGCCTTTGAGCGTTAATGAGAGTGTGCAGGTATATTATCGTGGAGATACTCTTACGTCACAAAGCGGATATATTGGAGCATCGCTCACAAAAGGTGGCGGCGGCAGTAAAGACGTTTATGTTATAGGTACAAAGAGTGTTGGCGAATTAAGTAATACAGCTAAAACTATTTCTGAAATTGCGGTCAAAGCTTTAGAAGATACGACAGTCACATTGTCATTCAATGCCAATATTTACGATGGCACTTTCATTCTCAAATTTTACATAAATGCAGAGCAATATGACTATACGGTTAAAGGGCAAAGTATTTTGGGCGCGTATAACAATTGTCAAGTTGTGCTACCAATATCTCTCGTAGCAGGAGAAACGAGTATAAAAATCAAAGCAACTGGAAATGGTACGATTGATGATATAAAGGCTTTTGTATGGGGGCAAGGCATAACAAATGGAACGGTTACGGTTAAAGAAAAAGAGGGTTATCCTCCTTTATCGTACACGAGTTTTGATAATAGACTACTCGACTGGAACATAACAGGAGTAGTAGGCGGAGTCGGAAAACTTGGTAAAAACTATCTTAAACCCAAGACAACTGCTATACCGAATGGTGCTGCTGGAACATATCTCAGTGGACTTACAAATGGGTATCAGGATGCTCTTAATGGTGTTACAATTAATTCGGGTAATGCCGATATAATATATTGTCTTATCAGGCGTTCTGATGACAGTAATCTAACAGCAGCTAATGTTGGCACTTTAATGATAGTTGAAGGCGACACTATACCAAGTGCTTATGATGCTGATGTAGACTTGTATAAAAAAGATATACTACAAGGAACTGTGGTAAATCACAATTTTCAAGGTAGTGACTCTAGTATTATTATCGGCGAAAGTCAAATGATATATTGTACTGAGGACGAATACGGTAGAACTAATTATTATGGTTGGCAAGCACCAGAAGATGTAAACGGACGTTGTAAATCATATAGTATGAGAGTCAAAAAGAATACCAACTATTCACTTAGGGTATTTAATAGTTCTTATAGTAATTTACAAATGGGAATTAATGCATTGACTGAACCCGGCACTATAACCCCTCAGTTCCAGTCATTAGTTAATCAAAAGAGTATTCCGGGCAATGAAACGTTTGTCGCAAATACAGAACAGTGGGAAGGGCTTGCTTACAGTCATTATGCAACCAAGGAGTGGCGCGCTAATTTACCAATAGATATAAGACCGATGCAATACGAGTTCTGTGAATATTTTGCTGACCTTAAAGCGGGTACTTATAAACTTATGGTTGATATCTGGGGAAATAATAATATGGGTAGTGACTGGATAGGATTTTCAGCGTATAGAGGCTGTTTTGAAGATAACTGGGACTTTGAACAACGTAACCTTTACGAATGGTTTGCTCTTGTAAAAGATGATAATACTCCTGTTATATCCAAAACAAGATTATTTGATGCGTCTATGGATAACTATGAAAACAGACGTTCAAAGACCTCGCCTTTCCCAACCTATTTTCATAAAGAAATTGAATTTACTCTTGCAGAAGATACAAAAGTCGGCTTAATGCACAAGGCATATTATGTATCGGAATCGTTTGCATATCCACCATATTTCAGATTCTATATTGTTGATGCTGATACTACCGTATATGACTTCACTACAACAGATTGTTCACCTACGAATATGTCTGGCAGGTCTGCTTGGGAAAAATATAGTGTTACATTGCCAATTACGATAGCAAGTGGCGACCAGTCCCAAACAATAACAATTGACCTCAATGGTTCTCTCTTGTATGAAAACGACTCAGTTTCTATGACAAGCACTAGCATATCACTCCCCTCTTATGTGGGACTTAACACGATAACCGTAGACTCAGAAAATCAACCGTGGGTTTACATCAAATACACAGGACTCTAAAGAAAGGAGGCTCGTATGAGCGAAACTTTACGCAAATATGGTGCAAAGTATAATGTGACTTTTTGCACCTTTTGTGGACTCAGCACCGACAGTAAACCAATAGGGGTTTACGAAAGCGTAAATATTGCAAACGGTTCTGAGTTTATAGAAATGGATACGGATAAGAAATACCTATACGATGCCGAAAATCAGCAATGGAAGGAGGTATAAAGTATGGTAACATTAATTAAATATGGTGCGCTTAGTGGCGGTGAAAAGTATAATATTAATCAAATGTGGATTGACGGACTGAGTACAGATAGCAAGCCCACCACTACGGTTGAAGGTATGCCTATTCCTAACGGCTCAGTATATACTGAGGTGGACACGGGCAAGACGTATATGTTTGACGTAGATAATGCGACGTGGTATGAAGTATCAATCGGCGGCGGTGGTGGCGGTGGATTCACACCGACTGACGCACAGCTCACGGCAATGAACAGCGGTATTGACAGCACTAAAGTGCAGCAGATATCAACGAATGAAACCAATATTTCATCTATTCAGAACCATATTGTTTTCAGTGCAAATTCAAAGACATACTATCTACAGCCCGAACAGCCGAGCAACCCGTCTGACGGTGACATCTGGATTGGATAAGGCGGTGATGCTATGAGTATCAAAAAATGTGTAAACGGCTCTTTTGTAAATGACGTTTACAAAGAGTATGGTACAGACACAGATACAATAACGTCATTCCCGAAGCAGATAATTGGGGACGGACAGAACATATCCGCATACAGTATCAAAGGGAATATGACACAGAATGAAGTATGTGGGGATAAAACGGCGAATTTGTTGGATAATATATTGGTATCTACGACATATGATGGCGTTACAATAACGTTGAATTCTGATAAGTCGGTAACTGTAAACGGTACATTAGCGACAACTTCACAGGCATATTTTAAGATTGGGACAATAATGTTTAAATCAGGTGAAAACTATACTATATCTGGAGTTACTGGCTATACATCAATAACAATGCAGATGTTTACTGAGTCTAATACTGCTTTTCCAAGAGGAAATCGATTACAGTGCTTTGACGGTGCGGTTACACGTACTGCGTTAGGTGACGAAAACTGTGATGTAAACTTGTACATCTATGCAGGAGCAGTATTTGACAATGTTAAAGTATACCCTTTTGTATGTAAAGGTTCAATTGCTTTGCCCTATCAACCCTATGGCTACAAAATCCCAATTTCTTTGTCTCAGAACACATACAACATATACATAACAGAACCGCTGAGAAAATCTCTTGACGGCAACAACCTATATGATACTATCGAGAGCAATGGCACATTGACACGCAGAGTTGATGAAAACGGCGATGCATTAGCAAACCCGACAACAACGCTGATAACAGTGCCTACACTTCCCACAACGGGAACTGCCGAGAACTTTGACATCAGCACAACTCTGAAACCGAGTGAGGTCAGCTTGACTTATCACGGGTGGCATGGACACTCAGATACTAAGTTCTAAACCAATAAAATTATATTTTTATCGGATTCGAAACAACGGTATATAGCCAAAAAGTGGCTATCATTTTTAACAAATTGGCGCAATCATTAGTTTGGTTGCGCCTTTACTATGAGAGGAGGTCTTATGTATGTAAACTTTAATGAAAACCCTCGTGGGAACTACTATGCAGGTGATTGTGTAGTTAGAGCCATTAATATTGTCACAGAAATATCGTGGGACAAAATCTACACTACTCTCTGCGCTGAAGGATTTTACTTAGGCGATTGGGGAAACACAAACAGTGCGTGGGACTGGTATCTCAGGAGCTTGGGTTTTAAGAGATATATCTGCCCCAATGACTGTCCGTTCTGCTATTCTCTAATAGATTTTGCAAACGATCATCCAACTGGCAAATACATAGTGGCAACTGGCACTCATGCCGTAGCAGTAGTTGGTGGCGATTACTATGATGCTTGGGATAGCGGTCATGTAACGCCAATATATTATTACACGAAAGAAGGTGAGTAAATGGCTTATGGTTACAATTACAACCTTTATGGGCAACAGTTTCAGCCTGTACAACAATTTATGCAACCGCAAACTAACAACATAGTTCACGTTCAAAATGAGCAACAAGCTCGCGCGTGGACGGTTGCTCCAAACAGTTCTGTGATGTTTATTGATGATAGTAGTCCACATTGCTATACAAAGACAATGGGAATGTCACAGTTAGAACCACCCATATTCAAGTGTTTCAAACTTGTAGAGGTGGAAACTTCACAGCAACAACCACAAGAACCACAACAGAATAATGACTTATCAGCCTTTATGACAAAAGAAGAATTTGAGCCGTACAAGGTGATAATCGAAGAAATGCAGAAAATAGCAAAGGAGCTGAATGGAAATGAGTAATCCTTTGAATGTAGGGCGACAGCAACAGCCTGATATGAACGCATTATATCAACAGTTTATGCAGAACCCTATGCAATATCTTACGGGATTAAATATCCCAAAGGAGCTTACAACTCCACAACAAATTGTACAATACTTAGCCGATAACGGCAAAATCCCACCAATGCTTCAACAGCGTGTAAA
>JAEIGA010011204.1_pt1 | contig 13614 bp, 11 predicted proteins | sample 9270691 | NCBI WGS metagenome assembly JAEIGA01 (sample SAMN17057246, study PRJNA624740) | gut metagenome | biome: biome; isolation source: fecal sample | host: Bos grunniens | place: China: Xizang | collected 2019
GAGGAAGCAGGCCTGCGAGGCGCGAAAGCCTGGGCAAGAAAGCATAAAGATGATTATCAGGATGTTCCGACGTATATCCTTGGCTTTGACACGATCCACGATCCAAATCATTTGATGATAAACCGGAGAGATCTTAACAGTACGATCCGTGCTGACCATGAGCTTTGCGAAATGTTCCGGGATGCAGCAAAGGAGGCAGACGTTCCGTGTAAAACCGGAGTCGTTCCACTATTTGGCGGATCGACAGATGCGACGGCTTTCCTGCAGGAGGGTTTTCGCGCAGTAACGATCACCGGGCTGAACCATGTATTGGAAGATTATTATCACACGCGAAAAGACACGTATGACAATCTGAATGAAGAAGGATTAGAGAACTGTTATAAAGCTACGGTTTGTTTGATTGATAGATTGGACAGAGAAATGATTGAATAAATGAAATGATTCGTATGGAAGAGGTGCACGAACACAGAGCACCTCTTTTTTTGTTCCTAAGCAACAAAGCAGATTCATTCACTGAGAGTACCCAAATTGTAAGGTGACAACTGAAAAGGTGATAGTCATAGATCAGGGGTGGATATTACACTGCACGTGTAAAAGCATATGGAGTGATAGGAACAACTCCCTGAAAGGAGGAACAATGAGACAAAACGACAATTCGAAAAAGCACCATAAGATAGCGCTCAAACGTCTGATGGCCATTCTGGCCGCTGTGCTCCTGGCGCTTTCTCTGGTGGCTTGCGGAAAAGGGAAAGATACACCGCAGACAGATGGCAGTGGATCAGCGTCAGCAGATACGCTGCAGCTGAGGGCTGAGGACGTCGTAACAATGACAGGGTCACTTGTACCAGCCTGGGCAGAGAAAGGCGTTGAAAGCAGCTTTATCTTAGGTGTGCTGGTAAGCGGAACAGAGATTGTCGGCAATCTGGCTGACGTTGCACAGGCAGTTGGAAATGGCGTAACGATCAGCGGTGTAAATGTATCATCCGAGCTGGGAGATGCGATCAATGACAAAGAAGCAGTCAACACTGGATTTCTTGCTGTAGTTGGAACCGATACAGATACAAACGTCAAACTGAACGATGCAAATCTGACCTTCTCGGACAATTCAGATGGCAAAAATGCCAACGACTTTACCGCACTTGGAACAGTTGTAATGGCAACTGGCTCTGAAAAAACCAATACCACTCTGACGATGGACAATGTGACGATCAAAACAGATGGTTTCGGACGGGATGGCGTGATCGTAGATGCTTATGCAGATGCAGTCATGACAAACTCCAATATTTATACCGCCGGAAATAATCCGCTGACGGAAGCATATAAAGGATACGCAAGTACAGCAGCGCAGGCATTCATGCTTTCTCCACCATGGATCCTTGGTATCTATGGCGGTGTGCGTGCATCAAATGTTCTGGGCACAAACAGTTCTTTTACCGTAGTGGATTCTGTGATCGAGTCTGGATCCTGGGCAGTTATCTCCACAGACGACTGCACAAAGCCGACGGTCAATGTGGTCAATTCTACATTGAAGATTTCGGAATATGACGGAACAGATAAGACGGGAAATAACAGTTCCAGTTCCATGAACGGCGGCGCTGCATTATTCGGATATGACAAAAACTATGGTTCCGGCTACGGAACATACAATATCGGAAATTCGTATGAGAATTTCTTTGGAGCAACCATTGACGGCACAACCTACGCAACGATCCTTACAGGCGCTGGTCCAACATACTTTGGCGCGTCCGAAAAGGGTATGACGGTAAAAAATGAAGGAGCGGATCGCACCGTCTATACCTATGAAGGCGAAGGAAAAGATACCGTCGTAAATTCTGTCTTTGGTGTCATGGATCATCAGGGAGCAGAAGAATGCATCTTGGATGAGGGTTCTGTATGGAATACAGAAGAAGCTGTTATCCTGGTGCGTGGAGCGCAGGCTTCCACTTATGTGATCAGTGGAGCGGAACTGAATCCGAAGTCCGGGATCATTTTCCAGATGATGGATGATGACGATGGATACGGCACCTCCGGAGCAGGCGGCGATACAGACGGGTCACAGGGATTTGCAAAATGGACTGGTGACGCGTGGGGTATGCCGACCTTCTCATCCGGATTCTCAGATCCGAACGAAGCTGGTTTTGTTACTCCGCAGAATGGTGGCGCATACAACACCTCCCTTAGTCTGGAGACAGATATCGAAGGCACACCGGTAACGTATAACGGTGATATTTTAAATGGATCAGGCACAGGCAAAGATACAAATGTGGGAGGACTTCTGGTCAACATCGGCAGCGATGTCACACTGAACGGTTCCATCACGTCAACATCTGCCGTTCATGGTCTTCCATACACAGCGGAAGCAGTGAACTACCTGAAAGAACTAGCAGAAAAATATGGTGAAGGAATTGCGCCAAACGGCGGCACGGCCTGCACTGTTAAATACACGCTGCTGGATGCAGAGGGCAACGTGACAGAAGATGAATCCAAAGCAGCATTCATCCAGATCAATGAATTTACGATGAATGAGTACTATATCATCTCGCATGTGATCAATAAGATCATGAGCGGGGCGAACGTTCTAGTCACACTGGAAGAAGGAGCTGTATGGAATATCGATAAAGACTGCTACATTAAAGGACTGGTTAACAACGGAACAATTAATGTAAGTGGCGGCGCAACCCTTTATGTAAACGGTCAGCCTTATGACGGAACTGCAAAAGAAGCCGGTGACCTGACCAGTGGAGGGTCTGTTGGAAGAGTTGATTCCAGTGACTGGGTGATTGGACAGACATACCGAAATGAGTGTATGGGCAAGTACGCAGACTTCACCATGAACGGACAGCTTTACTATATCGTTGGCGCAACACAGGATGATCCGGTCAGCGGTGCCGTGATCACGGATGTTGCATTTAACCTGATCGGATGGCTTGATGTTGCAGAAGACGGAAGCTACACGATCAGCGACAAATACATTGAAATGGAAATCCAGAACGGAATGATGGGCGGCCCTGGCGGACCAGGAGGTCCAGGTGGCCCGGGAGGTCCTCCTCCGGATGGATTCGGTCCTGGAGGTCCGGGTGCAGAAGGCGCACCGGGCCAGCCATAGAATACATACTTTTTACTTTCTTCTCCTAAATCTTTTAAAACAGAAAATATGGCCGTCCCTAAAGGGGCGGCCATATTTTCATTTATGATTTCGTCTCGTATTATTTTGCTTCTCCATAATAGTTGATCATATGATCAGCAAACTCGCGGATCAGACGGTTTTCATTCTGTTTGTGCCATACACAGCAAAGCCAGGATTCTGTGTTCAGCGGAGTTCGGAAGATCGACTTTCCAACCTTATAGCCAAAGCGGGCATCGCAGACCGCAGAGGCAGGGAAGCTTCGCAGCGTCACGGCAACAGAGCGGAAATTCGGGAGTTCATAAAACCGCTGAGGACGATAATTCTGTGACAAGCTCATCCGGTTGGAGACTTCTTCCCACTCCTTATCTGTCCACACACCGTAACTAGTGTTCAGCTGCGGAACTTCTTTAACAATCTTATCCAGTTCTTTGCTTCCGATCTTCAGATTCTTTTTATCCTTGATATCTGCGGAAATATAAAGCTGCAGGTTTTCCTTGGCAAAAGGTGCCACTTCGAAATCTCCGCCGGAGACGATCTGGCTGTCCGGGATAATTGCGATATCCAGCGTTTTTTCTTCGATCTGTTTCAACAGATCGGAGCTCTTATAATGGTTTCCGTTGATCAGGATGTTTTTATGTGAGGCAGTAAAAGCAACAATCGGACTGCTGATCTCTCCCATGTAATCTACGTATTCGGAAAGACCTATGCTGAGGGAAGATGCAAGACCGACATAATACTCTTCGATATTCCGGATCGCATCTTTGTAAAGCACGGACCATTCAGATGCCAGATTAAAAAACTTCTGTCCGTAATCAGTCAGAGTCACGCCGTTCTTAGTACGGACGAAAAGCTGATGATCGACTTCTGCCTCCAGATGCTGAATGTGCTGACTGACCACTTGCGTGGAAAGGAACAGACTTTTCGCTGCGGTGGAGAGAGATCCGTTTAAAGCTGCTGAGAGGAAACATTCCAGTTGAATCTGTGTCATTGTCCTGCCTCCTTGATCGATCTGTGAGGGATCGTTTTGATCTTTTCTTTAATAAAACTGATAAAACGCGCAACGGAAGGGTCCTGCGGATAGAATGGAGAACACATCATATAATCCGAATAGATGCCGGTCGGTGTCAGTTTAAAATTCTCCATTGGAAGTTTTGTCGTATTTTCCGCGCCGAACGAAAGCCCGTCCATTGTCAGGACATTCAAGTAGGCAGAACCGATGTCGTTGCAGATGATCACGTTCTTCGGAACAAACCCCATGCGCGCACAAGTGTTCTTCGCATTTTCGACGATCATATGCTCGTTGGTCTCGCCTGCCGGAATAGCAAAGAACGGATATTTACCCAGGTCATCCATGTCATATTCGATCCTCTTGCTGTGTACCAGGTAGACCTCCTGCGAGCAGATGAAAGTATGCTCCCAGGACATCGACATATAATCCACTGAATATTGGGACGTGAACAGAATATCGATTTTTTTCTCACGAATGGCTTCTTTGACTTTCTCAGCCGGCATGTCTCCGATCAGAAACAGATCGTCGGGATATTCCTGTCGAAACTCCTTCAGCAGTTTTTCCGCGATCGAAGGACAGCCCGCCCATTGCGTCCATGCAATAAAGAACGGATCCGTTTCTTTCTTTTCGTTGTTTTCTTTGAAAAAATCGGAGATCAGCTGATCACGCTTGATCAGATAATCCAGAAAGATCTCTCCTGCTTTTGTGAGAGCAGCGCTCGGCCCATAGCGAAAGAACAGGGTATAACCAATCTCTTCTTCGAGCGTTTTGATATGATTGCTGACTGCCTGCTGCGAGATCATCAGTTCACGCGCGGTAATGGAAAAGCTTTTCGTGCGTGCAATCGAAGTAAAGCAATATATGTCCAGTTGATTCATGTTGTCACCATGTTGTTCTGTGTTAATAAACGTTTGAGTCTGTCTAAACATTCTATCAAAAGTCTAAATGGAAATCAAAATTTTAGTTGTGACCCCACAACTTTATAAGTGTTAACGACTCCTCCTGACCCTATGCTACAGTGCAGGCATAGATAGAAAACAAAAGCATCGAAAGGGGACACTATGAAAACAGTTTATGCAAAAGCATACCCGGGAAAAGTAGAACTGGAAGAAAAAGAACTTGGGAAACCTGGTCCGGGTGAAGTGATGATCAAAGCAGAATACAGCGCAATGAGCCCTGGTACCGAGTGCGGGCTTTTGCATGAAGCCATCGTTCCGCTGCCAACAAACATCGGCTATGCGATGGCAGGGGAAGTTGTGGAAGTCGGCGAAGGCGTGACCGAATTCAAGGTCGGAGATAAAGTCGTATCCACTGTAGAACATGCACAGTACATCATCACATCTGAACTGAACTGTACCCTTGCACCGAAAGATATTGATATGAAACAAGCCGCATTCTGGAATCTTTCCATGACAGGCATGTACGCACTGCGTCAGTCAGGACTGATGATGGGCGAACCTTGCATCGTCATGGGGGAAGGATTTGTCGGTTCCGTTACCGCGCAGCTGGCAAAACTGGCAGGTGCCTGCCCGGTGATCATCACAGGACATCATGATGAGAAACTGGCTGCATCCAAAGAAATGGGCATCGATTTTGTCGTGAATACAAAGACTGATCCGGAGGGCCTGGAAAAACTGATCGCAGAGCTTGGGCTTGAGATCCCAGTTATTTTCGAAGCAACCGGAAATCGAAATGCGCTAATGCAGGCAGCAGAGCTGATCGCGGAAAGAGGACGTCTGGTCATGATCTCTCAGGTACACGGCGAGGCTCTTCCGCCAATCGATGATCCGATCATGCAGAAAGGTGTGAGCCTGATCGGTACTTATGTAAACTCCCGGCCGTACAAGATGAAGAGAGCAGACCTTGAGATCATCGGCATCTGGCCGCCGGTCATGAACTGCACCCTCAAGGCATACAAGAACAAAGACAGCTGGACAAGCGATGACGATATCAAAGTTTATCTGGACATGGTGAAATACGGCAGACTGAACATCACCCCGCTGATCAGCCATACCTTCGGATATGAACAGATTCCGCAGGCATATGCAGATTATGTTTTCCCGAAACCGAGTTCAGATATCACAGGCGGATTGATCTGCTGGTAAAGTATGGGAACTTTTTTCAAGCGAAACGATTTCCGAACGGATTATAAGAAACGTCCGAATGATGAATACAAAGCCCTGTATGAAAAGCTTGATGAGGAGACAAAACAGAAATTTGCAAGGCGAAGGACATGGATCCTGACAGGTGTCATCGCACTGGTCTTCATCCTGATCATCGTTTTGGCAGTGACCGGGAAAGGAACAGGAAAGGCAAGAAGTGCCGGAATGATCCTGGGCGGGAGTGAAAGCATCACCATCAATTGCCTGGGGGACTCCATTACAAAAGGCACTGCCGGTCAGGTGACCTATCCAGGCGTGCTGAAAGAAGAACTTTCCAAGGTCGTTAATGCGGACATTACGGTGAACAATTATGGAGACGAGGAAGGGCTTGCAGGCAACACTACTTATAAAAAAATGAACGAAGCCTGCGATATCGCGATCCTTCTTTACACTTTCGAAAACTACCGCACCGGCAGCGATCCGGAAGGCATCTTGGAAGCAAATGTGGACGGGTTATCTCATCAGGGGACATTGGTATATCTGGTGAGTTACCCATACGCGGAAGATGCCGGCGAAAAGAATGCTGTGACCGCTGCAAACCAGTACATTGCAAAAGTGGCGAAAGATAAAAACATTCTGCTGCTGGATGCAGACGCATATTTTAAAGGAGTTATCAATTCCGGTCAGAAAGAAGAGGATCTGTTCGAAGAAGACGGAATCCACTTGACCGAAAAGGGATATGAACTGTTGGGGACATTCATCGCAGAAGGACTTCTTGCAGATGCAGGGATGAACTGACCACAGCAGAGAAAGGAGAGAACATGGCAGGCAAATTGACAAAAGTGCTTCACACGGGCATCAGCACGTACAACATCGAAGAATCCATCGAATGGTACAAAAAAGAGCTGGGCTTTGAACTGGTGGAAGGACCGTTCTATGCACCACCTCTGGATGCCAAGCTGGCTTTCATCGAGTGGAACGGCTATCAGATCGAGCTCTTTGAATACAGCGAGCCGAAGAAGATTCCGGAAGAACGCCTTCTCCCGAATACGGACCTTCAGACCGTGGGAACCAAACACGTGGCTTTCGCAATCGACAGCTTTGATGACATTAAGAAGAGATTTCAGGAAGATGGCGTAGAGATCGTGCATGAAGTGGCAATGGGTGATGACAAAGTGATGTTCATCCATGACTGCAACGGTGTTCTGATCGAGCTGATCCAGAAACCAGAATAAAAAAGACATTGATCGGTACAAACCGATTTATAAAAAGTTTTTAAGTAGATCTGAATGAAATAGGAGGAAGGACAATGAAGATCAAAAAGATTTTAGCAATTGTTTTGGCAGCAGTAATGGTTCTCGCTCTGGCTGCCTGCGGCAAGGGCAAAGACCAGGGTGGTGACACACCGCAGGGTTCCGGCTCCGCAGCACCGGCTGCATCCGAAGACTTTACATGGAACGGCCATAAGGAAGTATGGGCAATCCTGCCTACCACAGGTGTTCCTGGACTTATGATGCATGCAGATTCCATGGGATGGGTCATGGAGCAGCAGGGTTGGACCTATGTTGCGAAAGATGCAGAAGGAAACCCAGCTAACCAGGTTACTTTCGTGGAAGATGCAATCGCAGCAGGCAACGTTGGCGCGCTTATGATTGCCGCTATGGACACCCCGATGCTCGAGGATGTCTGTGAGCAGGCAAGAAAAGCCGGAATCGCAGTCGACTTCTTAGGCGCAGCTCCGGATTACGAGATCGCAGGATACATTGCAACAAAATACTCCATCACCGGTATGTTCGCTGTTCAGGCAGCAGAAGACTGGGCTGAGAAGAGAGTCGCAGAAGGCGGAAACATTCCGAAGAATGCGAATGGTAAGTATGAAGTTGCAGTTGATTACTATCTGGACATCACCGATGGTATTTATCGCTCCAATGCAATCGTAGGAACACTTGCAGATTCTGAAACGTTAGAGTGTGTATCTACAACACAGGCTTACGGACAGTCCGCACAGCAGGATGCATATGACAATGCACAGGCAGTTCTTGCTGCACATCCTGACTGCCGTATCTTCATCGCATATGAGCCGGATGAGGCTATGGGCGCAGCAGCAGCAATTGAAGACTATGCAGCACAGAATCACTTAGACCTTGCAGACTTTGCAGTCTTCCCATGCTACTTCGAAGATCCGACATTCCAGGCTATGTATGCAGCAGTGGAAGCCGATCATTCTGCAAATGCAGTGAAAGGTTACTCCAGCTACGGCGCAACCGCTACAGAAGAGCAGCAGAATACATATGATCCGACCGGCGCAAAAGCTTACTCACCAACTGGCGAGAAACTGGCTATCATCCTTCTGGGTGTCTGCGGCGAAGGCGGATATGAGTGGAATTTCGGCGAAGCATACTTTGATGATATTTCCGCAACGAACGTTTATGGATTAGAGCTTAACTGGAAACAGGGCGATGCAAATCCATGTGAGAAATACGAAGTTCCGAACTTCTTATATTAATAAACGAAAAGCCTGCTAAGGCAGAAGAAAACGGGCTGCGGGACCTTCCCGCAGCCCACTATGAAAAACATGGAGTAAGTTTAAAGAAAGGTAACAAACGTTATGGCAGAGGAGAAAAAACCTGCATTATCACTGAATGGGATCCGCAAAGTATTCCCTGGTGTCGTGGCACTTGACAATGTGTCCATTGATTTCTATCCGGGCGAAGTACATGCACTGATCGGTGAGAATGGAGCAGGAAAATCAACCTTTATTAAAGCGATCACCGGCGCGCATGCTCCGGACGGGGGAACCATAACTATTGATGGGGAAACATATTCCGCTATGACCCCTGCGCTTTCCAGAAAACATGGAATTGAATGTATTTATCAGGAATTCAACCTGATCGATGTACTCAGCGCAGCAGAGAACATCTGCTACGGGGAGAAACTGGGCAAGTTTGTAAATCAGAAAAAGATGAATCAGATTGCTCAGAAGATTTTTGATGACTTTGGTGTGGATATTAATCCGAAGACTCTGGTCAGAGACTTAACACCGGGTCACATGCAGATCGTGGAGATTGCAAAGGCAGTTTCCAAGAAATGCAAAGTGCTCATCCTGGATGAGCCGACCGCACCTCTTTCCCTTGCAGAGGTGGATATCTTATTCAAAATTGTAAATAAACTCCGAGACGAAGGTGTTGCCATCATATTCATATCTCACAGACTGGATGAGATCTTTGAATTATCTGACCGTGTATCGATCCTGCGGGATGGCGTGTATATCACAACACTGATGACAAAAGATACCAATCGTGCGGAGTTGATCAAATATATGGTCGGTAGAGAAATGACAGCCACCTTCCCGCCGCGTCATGCAGAGATCGGAGAGGTTGCTCTAGAACTCGAAAACCTGACCGGCAATAAAGTAAAAAACATTTCCTTCCAGGCCCATAAAGGCGAAGTCTTAGGAATCGCAGGGCTGGTTGGCGCCGGAAGAACAGAGATTATGAAAGTCGTCTACGGTGCCGAGAAGAAGCAGTGGGGAACAGTCAAAGTGAACGGCAAAGAAGTCCATATCCGTTCTCCAAAGGATGCCCTGCATAAATATAAGATCTGCCTGATCCCGGAAGACCGGAAGAGAGAAGGATGCTTCCTGATGGAAACCATCTCCTGGAATCTGGTCTATAACGTATTGGGCGAGATCTCGCACCTGGGTTTTGTGAATAAGAAAAAAGAAAAAGAAATTGCCCAATATTACGGTGAAGCCATGCGCATCAAAGCGCCGAGTCTTGACAGGACAAAAGTTATGACGCTGTCCGGCGGCAACCAGCAGAAAGTGGTCGTCGGAAAAGCGATGGCGACCAAGGCGGACATCATCATCTTCGATGAGCCTACCAGAGGTATTGACGTAGGAGCAAAATACGAAATCTACGAACTGATGAATCAGATGTGCGAACAAGGTAAATGCGTGATCATGGTCACCTCAGATATGGAGGAGCTTCTGGGAATGTCAGACCGCATTGTGGTCTTTGGTGAGCGGTGTCTCGTCGGGGAACTGACAAAAGAAGAATTCTCTCAGGAAAAAATACTGGACATGGCATCCCAGAGTGCCGTTGAAAACTAAAGGAGTAGGGAAAATGAAGAAGAAATTTTCAGATTATATTCAGGAATACATGATGCTGATCGTTCTGATCGTGCTGCTCGTCGCGTTCGGCATTATTTGTCCGATCGTTACCGGACGACAGTTCCTCAGCATGCCGAACATGATGAACATTCTCGGCCAGAATGCATACCTGGTCATTACCGGTGTTGGAATCACTTTCATCATGCTTGGTGGAGCAATGGATTTATCCACCGGATACTTACTTTCAACAGTTGGTATTGTTATGGCATTGATCGATGGCGGAGATTCCGGCGGCGGAAGCATGATCTTTATCGTAACGGCACTTTGCGGGATCGCGCTTGCTGTTGTGCTTTCGGGATTTAATGGCGTCATGTATGCATGGCTGCAGGTGTTCCCGTTCGTCATCACATTGGCAACTCAGTATATCCTGAACGGTGCGACCTACCTGCTCTCAGGCGGTGTGTCTCATACTTATAAAGGTCTCTCCAGCATGTTTAAGTTCTTTGGCGGTGCAAATATTCCGTTCATTGGAAACAGTTATCTGAAATCCGGCGTCATCGTGATGATCGTGATGGTCGTGATCGGCTCTCTGATTTTGAACAAGACGCATTTCGGTCGGAACGTTTATGCACTCGGATCCAACCCGGATGCAGTTGCGCTTTCCGGTGTATCGGTTGCCAAGATGAGAATTGCTGTTTTCGCGCTGGCAGGTCTGTTCTTCGGAATTGCTCAGATCGTAAACATTGGTAAGATCGGTTCTGCTGCAAACTCCATGGGTATTGGAGCAGAGTTCACGGTCATGGCAGGCGCAATGCTTGGCGGCGTCAAGATGGGCGGCGGCGGAGGAAAGATGAGCAACATGGTTGTCGGTGTTCTCATCATCGCAGTGCTGAATCAGGGCATGAACTTCCTGAACATTAACCAGTACTGGCAGTATGTCGCTTTGGGAATTGTACTTCTGGCAGCAGTCACGTTGGATACCCTGCAGACCAGAGCGGCCATCAACGCGGCCAAGAAAGTGAGCGGTCAGCCGCCGGCAGCAAAAGCACAAGCATAAACCGTCGCAATAGTTACCTTTCTTCTATTGCTACTTACTCATAACTGGAAAAGAGAGCCTTTACTCAACAAGGCTCTCTTTTCATTTCTCGCTTTTTTTGCAGAACTACAGCTGTTTCTTATAAATTCCCGGTGTGACTCCGTATTTGCGCTGAAATGCCTCTACAAAGGTCCGGACGTTTTTGTATCCGACCAGCTCACTGATCTCGTATAATCGAAGATCTGAGCCGGATAACAGCTCCATCGCCGCATCCAGACGAATACCGGTCAGATAGGATTTGTAGTTTTCGCCGGTCTCATTTTTGAACATATGACTGAAATACGTCGGGCTAACGCACGCGATCGCGGCAAGTTCTTCAACCGACAGTTCCTTCATGTAGTTCTCACGAATGTAGGCTTTCACCTGTTCCACCATCATCTTGCCGCTTCCGCGGTGCTCCCGGTAGATTATCGGCAGGATTTCTCTGTAGTAGTTTAAAACATGTGTTTTTACATTTGCATAAGATGTTGCGGACAGCACCTTTTCCTGCAGCGCATCCTGATATTTATAAAAATCGCTTTCCAGAAAATGATAGCGGTGCAGTTGATATGCCAGTTCGCCAGTAAAGTTCATGGCACGCATGATTGCAGCATTTTTATTGCCGTAGTGGATGGTGCGGATCAGATCCATACAGGCGTCGATGTTTTCCAGCGCATCGGCGGATTTCATCAGGATCGATTTCAGTGCTCTTTCCGAGTACTTTTCATAATCTTCAAAGGAGAACGGATTCCTGCGGAAACTTTTCTGATACTCGAAGAAGGTATCCGTTTCAAAGAAATGCAGCTCGAAAGCTTCTTTTGACGTCGAAACGGATTCCGGCATATGCAGGTTATTCATGGCAGGAAGTCCAATACCGCAGACGATCTTGTGGTCTTGCTCTTCTAAAGCGGAGAGTCTTGGAAGGATGTATTTTTCTGCAAAACAATCCCGATCATCTAACGGAAAGATTCCTATCAGAATGATTGCCTCCGCATTTCGGTCATATTCATAAGCCAGCTTCTTTTTTTTGAAAAGATCATGAATCTGATCAAAAAAAGCCAGCTTTGCCATTACCGCATCTGTATACGAATAAGGAGAGGGATAATAAGAGTTAATATCCGTACCGATACAGAGGGCAGCTGCAAAGCTGGTAGAAAAATCAATATTTCTGATTTTTGCTTTCATCTAGAATCCTTACCGAACCGTGATGAGCACCTTCATTTCTTTCACACCTTCCGCAGGGGCGAGTACGTTTTCATAGATTGCAAGTTCTCCGCCCGCGGTATTTTTTTCAATCGAACCACCTTCAGAAGTAAGGGATACGATCTCATAGCCGCCGCACGGGGTGAGTGTGAAATACAGGTTGCCATCCACGTAGTTCTGACGTTTTACCGTTACAGAATCGGAATTGAAGCTTCCATCTTCTTTTACCGCTGTAAGGGTATAAACAACGTTGCCATAGGTCTGGCCGGCATCCACAACACCGTTATCCGGGATTTCAACCTCGGTCGTGTCAACCTGGATCGTCACATTTCCGGATCTGTATTCTCCGCTTTCATATACTTTGCCTTCAATTGTCAGAGCTTTGGTATAAACCGTAACAGGTTTTTCTGCGCTGACATCCGTGAGGGCATCGATCGTTAAAGAATTCAGATATCCGTCGCCGGTCACTTCCCATTTGGAATTGGATAACGTGACATTGATCAGATTGTTCATCATAGGTGCTGCAGTATGCCTGAAGCGTCCGATCAGTTTTGCATCATCGGACATGCCGCCTTTTTCTGCTGCATAGTTGCAGTGGTCATATTCTTTGGAACCCATAAAAGCATTCAGAACGGTGCCGTTTGGAACAACCTTGCCCTGAAGATCCACGTGGATCGCCTGTGTGGAAGAGATCATTCCTGTCAGGGAAGCGTTTTCCAAAATCACGTTCAGTGCCTGACGGTAGTTGTAAATGCTGTTATAGATGTTTCCTTTATAAGAACCGTTCTTAAAAGCAGCGGAGCTGTCTGCCACGGTACTTCTGGTGAGAACGGTATCTTCCGGGGTGTCATTGATCGTGTAGGTGGTGATGCCCGGATTGCCGGCATCATCCGACTCAATCAGCTCTGCAAGAATGCCGTCTTTATCTCTGGTGGATGATCCGTCAAAGTTGATCTTGCAGTTATTTACCACGATATTTGCTACGCC
>JAEIGA010011205.1_pt1 | contig 13614 bp, 14 predicted proteins | sample 9270691 | NCBI WGS metagenome assembly JAEIGA01 (sample SAMN17057246, study PRJNA624740) | gut metagenome | biome: biome; isolation source: fecal sample | host: Bos grunniens | place: China: Xizang | collected 2019
ACTCTTACTTCAACTTTGTCTGCTCCAACTTGTACAGTTCCTTCTGAGGATGGTAAGTGTGTAAAGATTGGAACACAGGTTACACTCAACAAAGTTACTGGTACAAAGGCTTCTGCAAATGCTCCTAAGTTGAGCTACGACAATTTCGCATATGGTTATGCTACAACTACCGGTAAGCACACTGCTTCAGCATCTGAGTCTAATCCAGCATCTGTAAACGCAACTGTTACAACCAATGAGGTAACATATACTCTTAAGAAGGAGTATACTGGTTTTGGTAAGACTTCTGCAGACACTGCTACTACAACTGGTACTGACGGTTCTGCACTTTCTTTCGATGCCGAGACTGTTACTGTTGCTCTTGGTGAGAATAAGATGACTTACACAATGAGTGTAAGCGGACAGGTTCACTCTGCAACTGTTAAGGATACCAATGTTTACTATGCATTGTCTAACCTTGGTAATACTAACAATTCTGAGGGTGTAACTGTACAGACTGTTGATAGAACTACTACTCATACTTATACTCCTAACCCTGCAACCCCTGCATCTAAGACAAATACAAATGTTAACGTTTATGGTGTATATCCTGTATATCACAACTCAAGTTCTGCAGCAGAGAACTTGGCAGATAATACAGTTGAGATAATTGGTACTTCTAAGGATGATTATGAGTTTGTGGTTTCTTATAAGGGCGACGCAACAAACAAGTGTTCATTCTCTTGGCCTAGCGATCGTACACTTAGTGTTAAGATTTGGAACTCTACATTTGAGAAGTGGGAGGCTCCTGCAGCTTCTAACCAGAAGACTCAGGCAACAGAAACAGAGATTAATGGTGTAACATACAACCAGTGGATTTATACTGGCAACGCTCTCGGTACAGGTGCTAAGTTCACATTCACTTTGGGTAAAAAAATTAGTGCATAATTATGGCAGAGGAAATTAAGTACAGAAATCTAGGCGCGTTCTCGTCAGCAGGTGGTTTTAACGTAGCTAATGCTGACCCTATTGATTCGAGACAATTAGTAGCAGATATTTCTCACATTTTCATGGATGGTAACTGGGCTGAGGTTAAGCCTTACCCAGGTTTGATTGTTTCGGCCCCATCTGGTGAGGCACGAATCTATGTTGGTCGTGAGTGGTCAACTGCTAACCAACACACAGATTGGCAGCTTGAAGCATCTTGGAAAAAGATTGGTTCTGGTAGTGTTGCTGTAGACACCTACAGTGAGGCTATTGCAATGGCTACTGCTGACACTATTGGTCAGGTAATTTATGTTAAAACTAAGTCTACACATAACGAGGCTGAGTATGAGGCTGCTCCTTATATCGTAATTGCTGCTGGTTCTTTGCAGAAGTTGGCAGCTTCTACAGCTGGTGGCAATATCGCTAACGATCTTGCCGCAGTTACAACTCGTGTTGGTACTGCTGAGGGCGAGATCGACGCTCTTCAGACTGCAGTTGGCGATGCTAACTCAGGTCTTGTAAAGGGTCTTGCTGATGCAAATACTGCTATCGAAGGTGTTGCAGGCCGTATGGATACCGCAGAGAATGAGATTGACGCTTTGCAGACAGCAGTTGGCAACACAGAGTCAGGTCTTGTTAAGGATGTTGCTGATTTGCAGACTCTTACTGGTGAGCACACTGAGACATTGAGCGGTTATGGTGAGCGTATTGGTGCAAACGAAACTGCTGTTACAGAGCTTCGTAATGCTGTTCAGGGTGGTGTACACTTTAGAGGTGTTCATGAAAAACTTCCTGAGTTGAGCATAGACGATGAGAGTGGTGCTGTTACAGGTAGCTATACCGATGCAGAAGGTCTTGAACACAGTTATACTTTTAACACAGGTGATGTAATCATTGTCGCATATTTCGACGAAGGTGATGGTGATGATCCTATTAAAGAGCCTACAAAAGAGTACATTCTTGCTTATAATGGTGAGGGTTATGACACATATGAATGGATAGAGCTCGGTGATGTGTCTGTATCTGACCAGAAAATTGCAGATCTTGAGAAGGATTTCGACGATCATGTAAAGGCAATGGAGACTGCATGGTCTGAGCACCTTGCTGAGGCTGATAAAAAGTATGCTACCATTACTAACCTGCAGGCTGCTGAGAAGGCTCTCGAGGATCATGTTGCTGCTATGGCTCCAACTATTGCTGCGGCTGCAGATTATGCTGAAAACAAGGGTAATTTTGCTCTTGCAGCTAATGTAGTTGCTAACGATACATTCAACCAGCATGTATCTGATGCAAGTGATCGCATGGATGGTATCGATGAGGCAATCCGCTTAGTTCCTGTTAAGAGTGTAACTACTGGCGATGTTCTCAAGTTGTCTGAGGCTGGTGCTTTGTCTGTAGATATGTCTGGTTATGTATCTACTAATGGATATATTCCTTACACTCAGGACGAGAAGACCAAGTTGGCAAATATTGCAGCATATGCTCAGGTAAACGTTATTGAGGAGGTTAAGGTTAATGGTGCTGCTCTTTCTGTGGCAGATAAGAGTGTTAATATTGACCTTAGCGCTTACGCGGTCGCCGATGATTTTGTTGCAAAGACAACCACAATTAACGGACAAACTCTTGCTGCTAATATTACACTTGATGCTGCAGATATCGCAACATCAAAGGTAATTGGAGACATGACTGCAGGAACTACTGTAGAGAGTGCAATTGAGACTTTGCATGCAAAAATTGGCAGCGTTTCTACTGTTGCTAATAATGCATTGACAACTGTTGTTGGCTCTAACGCAATCGCTGTTACCAATAAGAATAACGTAGCATTGGTTGTAAAGAGTGGCTCAGCATTGACTGTAGGTACAGATGGTCTTGATCTTGTTTGGACAGAGCTTTAACAAATAACAAGGGGAGAGAAATCTCCCCTCTTTTAAAAAATTAATATATGGCACAATTAAAATTTTATAAATCAGCGTCAGCTCCTGCAGCTGCAGCTACTGGTGCTGTTTGGTTTGACACAACCGATCATACAATCCAGGTAAAGACAGCTACCGGTTGGGATAAGTATGCAGGCGCACTTAATGACGCCACTTGGTCAAATAATACCTTAACCATTACAAAGCACGACGGTAGCTCGATTGCTCTCGATTTCTCAGATATGGCTTCTGCAGCAGCAATGAAGGCTATCTTTACGGACAAAATCGGTCTTAATGCAGATTTAGGATACACCCCTGTCTATACTGGAAATACTAACGTAAAAGCGGATGTTGCTTCTGCTAAGTTGGCTATTGAGTCGGTGGACAATAAAGTTGGTGTTGTTACTACAGCATCTGCTGTTTCTGGAGATACCGCTTTTGCTAAGATTGCAACCCTCGACGCACAGATCAAGGCTATTACTGGTGAAGGAGAGGAGGGTGATGCAACTACCATTGCAGGTTTGGCAGTAAAGGTTTCTAACAATGAGCAGGGAATTGAGGCAATTAACAAGAAGATTGGTGGAGAGTTTACAGAGCAGAACACCGTTGCTTCTGAAATTAAAGCTGCAAAAACTGTTGTAAATGAAAAAGCTACTGGCCATGTTACCGTAAGTGTTACCGAAGGTGCTGATAAGAACGCTGTTGTTACAATTGCAGAGAACGACATTGCTAGCGCTCAAGATTTGAGTGATGTAGATGATCGTGTAGCTGCTATTGAAGCAGTCATGGGTGGTGATGATGCAGACAAAGCTATCAATAAAGTATCTGAGATCATTACCTTCTTGAATGGAATTGAGGAAGGTACTGTAGCAAAGGATACTTTTGATGCTGTCACTGCACATGGTACAGCTATTACCAATTTGCAAAATAATACTGTAAACGGTAAGAAGATTTCCGAGAATCCTGTTCTTGCAGGTTCTGACGTATTGCTTACTGGATATACAGAACAGGCCGCTTCTGCACTTAATGCTACAGACTCGATCAACGTAGCTCTCGGTAAGTTGGAGGCTCGTGTAGATGCGGCTGCAGCTGGTGGTGTTCAGTCAGTTGGTGGTAAGGCTGGCTCAATCACACTCGACACTGATGCTACTGGTGAGGGTAAGGTTAAATTTGCAATTTCTGAGGCTGGCGAGATTAGTGCTACTGTAAACATTGGCGCTACAGCTGAGCAGGGTGCTAAAGCTGATCGTGCTATCCGATCAGTTAATTTCCTTGAAGGATCAGGTTACGTGTATATTGACTTACCAGACGAGGCAGAGGATGGCGTTGCAGATGCAGAGTTACATGTTGCAACAGACATCGAACAAGTTTCAAGCAGTGGTTCACAATTAGCAGACGCATATGCAGTTAAAACATATGTTGATTCTCAAATAAATTCTGCTCTTGAGTGGGCACTTTTCGAGTAATAGATATTTTTACATAGGGCAGGCATTAGTCTGCCCTTCTTTAAATAAACGATATGGCAATTAATAAAAAATTAATTCGTTTTAAGACTCTTGCAAATTTTGAAAGTAATTTGGAAGCAGGCAATATCTTGAACACAAGCATAGTCTTTATTCAAGACGCCAAAAAAATATGAAACGATGGTGTTTATTATGATTGTTCTGAAAAAGAAGATTCTGCAGAACTTTTAATACACACCACATGTAAAAATTTAAAGATGCTGTCTGAAAACAGCAAGCTCATTCCAGGAGCATTTTATCGCATTACGGATTACGTAGCTACAGTCAACAATAACTGTAGTTATTATCTCAGAAGTGCAAATCATCCATTTGACATTATAGTACAAGCTTTAGATAGCAAAACATTATCTGAAGATGCCAAGGCTATACAACACGAAGGAGATACATATTTTTCTCAATCTGACCTGCATACTTGGCAGTTGAAATATTCACTTTCTCCAAATCCAAGCAAACACGCTTGGAGTACAACTGGAGCACGAGATCAGATGTGGAAAACCAATTGGGGTGTTTTAGAAACTAGACCTGATTCGGGAACTTCTACAAACTACACAACAGTGGTTATTAACGGATCTACCAAGTTTTTGTATAGACCAGCCAATCCTACTGATTACTTAAATGGAAAGTCTTTTTATAAAAAGAACGTGATTTCTGCAATCACATCCTGGGAAGAGTTAACATTTGAAGCAGACACAATCCCTAGCATAGATGAGGAAATGGGAGATTACTACTTCCCAGATGAAATAATTGTTAAAACACCAAATGGTGAAGTATACACAACTTTTTATTGGGACGGTGGTAGTTATTACATAGACAGCAATGACTCAGACTATTCTTACTATATAGGATTTTCTACAGAGTACACAGAAGTTAACGGAAAGTATCATCTTGTTCCAGATGACATTGATAGTTGGTGGGATGATTTTGTAGGAGGTTCTATAGAAAACTTCGAAAAAATCTACTATACGGGATCTGTGGATAATTTGTACTATGTTTTTGATACAATATTGCCGAATAAATCGACATATGTGTACAATGTTACAGACGGAACTGATATCTACATGTCTGACGGAATGATTGACGCTGTAACTTTCCTTTCTTATATTTCAGAAGACGTAGGAGGAAAAGGTCTTATTTACCAAATGATAGATGAACACAACAACTGTTTACCTTTTGATTTCAAAGGCATCCAAATCATGTGGGAGAATAACTGGTATTACACTTTCAATAATGGACAATCGGACTCTTCTTTACCTAGAACCTCTGAAATTAGAAACAATACTATACAGTACGACCCTTCAACAATAGCGATTAACATACATATATTTTTGGGAGCAGCTCATAATAACATTATTTCAGGATATGCTGACGAAATGTACACTATATTCAGCAACTCGGCAACATTTAATACTATCAGAATGTCTTCTAGCAACGCTTCGATTATAGCCGGTGGTAATTTTGATACTAACAATTTGTTACTAAGAAATGAATTGGTTGCTAATGGTGCATTTTCAAATAATACAGCACACTACCTAGCATCTAAAATGACAGTAAACGGAGACTTTTATGCTAACAGCATTGATATTGTAACAACTCCGCTTGTTGTCAATGTTGGTCGTATGCAGCAGTGCAATTTAAGAGGTGGAGGCACATTTTCAATTAAAAATTCAAATGGAACAGTCACAGGTTGTATAACATACTCAGATCTTCTTTTTGGAGTAAAAGGTGCAAATGTAACTCTTGTTCATGATAGCACTATGGCACTTGCTAATAGTATTAGCGGTTTAAAAATTACAGCTCCAAACTGGGGAACTACTGAAACTATTATTGATTTAAAAGATCATCCACTAAACTGTACTTATTCTTTGAACATTGCAAAGAATTCCAGTGGTGAGATTAAGAAATGGTGTACAGCCGATCTAATTATGTAAACTATGAGAAATATAAATAATCACTATATTGCCGACGAAGGCAAAACATTCGTCAGAATTTCTGACATGTTCGATATGGGAGAAGAGATTTGGCTCGGCATTGACGATGACATAAACAATTACAAGGAGGAAGATTATGATAACAAAGCTTAATCCAGAAGTTATACAAGAAGGTTCAATTACAGCAGACAAAATAAACATTGAATCCTTAAAGACTGATTCAGGCTTTGTTACTGAAGACAGCCTTACTAATAAAATAGACGGTAAAGGTCTCTCTACAGAAGACTTTACCACAGCACTCAAAACCAAATTGGAAGGTTTGAGTAATTACGATGATACTACACTATCAAACGCACTTTCAACTCTTCGTTCCGATTTTGACAAGTTAGTCAGTGGTGACACAACCACAGCTATCAAAACCTTTAATGAAGTTATTGCTTTCCTTGATGGTCTTACAGATACTCAGGATTTGGAAAGTATCATCGCATCCATCGAGCAGCAGATAGCTGGAAAAATGGACAAAGTAACATTGGCAACTGTTGCAACTAGTGGAAGTTATAACGATCTTTCCAATAAACCAACCATACCATCTGCGGTTACAGAGTCAACTGTTACTGGTTGAGGATTTACTAAAAACACAGGTACAATCACCCAAATTAAAGCAAATGGCACTTCGGTAGCAACATCAGGTGTTGCAAATATTCCTGCAGCATCTACAAGTGCTTACGGTGTCACAAAGCTGAGCTCTGCCACTAATAGTACAAGTACAACATTGGCTGCAACAGCCAGTGCAGTAAAGGCTGCATATGATTTGGCTAATGGTAAACAGGACAAGCTTGTCAGTGGTACTAACATCAAAACGGTTAATGGAACATCAATTTTAGGAAGTGGTGATATTACTATTTCAGGAGGAAGTGATGCAAATGTTCAGGCAGTTGATACAGGAGATGTTTTGGATGATGTTAATGTGGAGTATGCAACTAAAACATATGTTGATAACAAAGTTGCAAACATCAGTTTGACAGGCTATGCCACTATTGCATATGTCGATGGGTTGGTTGGAGATATTAATAGTGTTCTTGAAAGTATAATTAGTGGTGGTGGAAATACAGCAAATATAATTAGTTTTACCATTGAAGGAGTAGAATATCAAGCAGAAGAAGGAATGACTTGGGAAGATTGGGTTAATAGTGAATATAATACAGGACAGTTTGTAATACAAGGATCGTATATTGGACTAAACGATGAATTTGTGTTTGATGCTTATGGAGCATTGTTAATTCCAAACACCAGTATTATAGAATCTAATGGCGAATATAGTTTGTCAGATTAATATATTACAATTATGGCAACAATAAGTGAAAATTTACAAACAATAAAAGATAGTACCGAGGCTATTAAACAAGCCATTATAGATAAAGGTGGTACTATTAGTGGAGATATAACTACTTGGGCCGAGGCGATAAGTGGTATTAGTGGTGGAGGAGGTGCTGAAGAAGAAATTACTTTTACGGGAACAATATCCAAAACATCTACTAGTACATCTGTAACCTTTCAAATAGACGGATCATTATCTAAAAGACCTAGTAATATGAGTTCATATTCGAATTTGTATCTTGCTGTAGGATTGGTTAGCGATGAGGGTGCTGTTTTTAACACATGCTCTATAGTAGTTACAATCAATAATTTCTCTTTTACTCATTCATTATCTATACCTCCTGTTTTACCAGGAACACAAGTACCGGATTATAAACCTGCACTATTTGTAATAGGAAAAGATATTGATAACGAATATATAACTAGAATTGTGCCAGTTAAAATCATAGAGCTAACTCCTATAAAATTTTATTTAAATGACACAGAATATAACGCTTTATCTTCAATGACATGGGAACAATTTGTTAATTCAGAAACATATAATCCAACATTAACAGATGTCAATGGTACTAGTTATAAAGCATTTTTTATAGAAGGTGGTGTAGTATATTATAATTTGTTATATGATGGGGAACTTGATATGCAAGTATGTGTATATATAATGGGTAATATGGCAGAACTTTCAACAAATATAATTAAAGAAAATACACAATACATTGCTGATTAAAATAATTAATGGTTTATAATTTTATGTCAACACGAAAAATAAAAGACGCAAAAGACCTGTCAACAAATGAGTTGATCTATTTCAAAGGTCATGCACAGGCAACATATATGAGCGATGGACGTACTGTTGAAGATGCAGTAAATAGTGTATCTGGTGGTTCAGGCGGAGGAGAATCTATAGATACATCTAATTTTGCAACAAAAGACGAACTTGCACAGAAACAGGACATCATATCAGACATTGATACGATTAGAACCAATGCTGCTAATTATAAAGGAACAGTAACATCCGTCAAAGTAGACAATGTGAGCAAATCACCATCGAGCGGTGCTGTAGATCTTGGATATGTTAACAAACAACTGACTACTTCTACATCATCTTCAATGAGTTTATCACCTAATGTTTACTACAGAAACACAAGTACTTCATTATCTACATTAACCATTACTTTAGGCAGTGTTTCCAATAGCAACATCATCAACGAGTACTTTGTAGAATTTACTACCAGAAGTTCAGGTACAACAGTTTCATTACCAAGCACAGTAAAATGGGCAAATGGAGAGACTCCTACATTTGAAAATGGAAAAACATATCAAATATCTATAGTGAACAACTTGGGTGTTTGTACTAAATTTGGATAGTATGGATATTAGAAGAAGATTTTTAAGTAAAAAGAGTTCTGGAGGATCCTCTGGAGGAGATTCCTCCGGAACTTATACAGTCAACCTTAACAGTCAATGGGAGAAAACAACTGCAGTAACAAATCCTGATTCTTCTTTATATGATGGGGTGTATCGTAGTACAAGTAATTATAATGTGCACAATACGGCGGCAATAATGTACATTGATATTTCAGGGTTAACATCTTTTAAATTATACATTAGAAGTTATGCTGAAAGTAGCTGGGATTATGTTATGGTTTCACAATTAGATCAGACTATTAACAATAGCACGTCCTATTCTAACACGTCGTTAGTTAAAGCTCATACACAAGGTAATCAACAATCTGGTACTGCATTGTCAAGTTATACACTGGTTGAATTTACTGGAATTGATGGAGGAAGTCATAGAATAACTGTTGTATATAGAAAAGATGGTAGTGCTAATAGTGGTGATGATAGAGGCTATGTGTTGATTCCTTATGATCAAAGCAGTCAAGAGGAAGGGGGAGATGTTGATATTGATACAACATATTCCATAATGTATGCCAGTAGTGATGGAAAGGTAGTTACTCCTTATATGACAAATGTATTTGGTGCTAATATAACGAGTAATAATTATGTTGATGGACAGGGAATAATTACTTTTGATGCTCCGGTGACTAAGATTGGATACAATGCATTTCGTGGGTGCAAATCGCTGACAAGTATTACAATTCCAAATAGCATTACTGAGATTGGATATCAAACATTCTATAATTGCACATCGCTGACAAGTGTAACTATTGGTAATAGTGTTACTTCGATTGGAGAGTATGCGTTCTGGTCTTGCACCTCGCTGACAAGTATTACAATTCCAGATAGCGTTACTTCTATTGGAGATTACGCTTTCTTTGGTTGCTCCTCGCTGGCAAATGTTACAATCGGCAACAGTGTTACTTCGATTGGAGAGCATGCGTTCTTGGATTGCAGAAGCCTGAAAAATATCACTATTCCTGATAGCGTTACTTCGATTGGAAATTCTGCATTCGATGGTTGCTCTTCGCTAAAAGCGTTTTATGGGAAATATGCATCGCCGGATAATCGTTGTTTAATAGTTAATGATATATTAAATTCATTTGCTATTGGCTGTGGCTTAACAGAATATACAATTCCTGACAGTGTTACTTCGATTGGAGAAGAGGCGTTCTATTGGTGCACCTCGCTGATGAGTGTTACAATTCCAAATAGCGTTACTTCGATTGGAGGTAGTGCGTTCTATAATTGTAGTAGCCTGACAAGTGTAACAATTCCTAATAGCGTCACTTCTATTGGAGGTTATACATTCCGTTTTTGCAAATCGCTGACAAGCATTACAATTCCTAATAGCGTCACTTCTATTGGAAGCAATGCATTTAGTGGTTGCAGTAGTCTAACGAGCGTATATTGCAAACCTACAACTCCACCGACAGGAGGTTCTTATATGTTCGATAGCAACGCCACCAACCGCATAATCTACGTCCCAACCGCTTCAGTAAACGCTTACAAATCAGCATCAGGCTGGTCAGACTACGCAGACTATATTGTAGGATATGATTTTTCAGATGATGGAGGAGGGAGTAGTGAGTTAATTACTTTTACAATTGACGGTGTTCAGTATCAAGCTGAAGAAGGAATGACTTGATCCCAGTGGTGCAGTTCTGAATATAATATAGACAGTTTTCAGCGTGACCCTATGGGACAGGTATGTGGTTATCATTATGATTATGTGGTGTATCTAGAAAATACGATAGTGTGATGAGAGGATGCTATTTTACAAAATACTAATTATATATTAAAAGGTGTAGCGGGTTAACATGAAAATTTTCCAAAAAGAAAACCAAATAAAATCCCTAAACCGTATCGTCATTATTAAAGACGGAATGCAAACCATTAACCCTACAGAGGAAATGGTTATTGCAGACGGTTGGGTAGAATTTAAGGCACCAGAACCAACAGCTGAAGAGTTGTTGGTTCGTGCCAAAAAAGACAAGATTAGAGAAATCGAAGATTACGATGCATCAAGTCGTGTAAACGAGTTTTATGTTCAAGGTGCTTCTATCTGGTTAGATAAGGCTACAAGAGCAGGTTTAAAACTTCGTTTTGAGGCTGAAATGCAAAGTGGCAAAACAGAAACCTCACTTTGGTACAATGGAATCCAGTATCCATTAGCTGTTGAATCTGCAGTGCAAATGCTTCTTGCTATTGAGCTTTATGCTTCTGAGTGTTACGATAACACACAAAGACATATCAGTACCGTGGGAACACTTGAAACTGTAGATGATCTTGCAGCATATGATTACACTGTGGGTTATCCTGAAAAACTTAATTTCTAATGAAAGCAAACATTAATGGACATTGGGCAACTGTTGCTGGAATGCGAGGAAAAAGTGCATATGAGCAGGCAGTTGAGGCTGGATTTGAAGGATCAAAAGAAGAGTTTACCAAAGGCCTTTCTAATACTGTGGAAATCCCTTCCAAGAAAGGAGAGGCAGAAAATTCTTATGTAGAAGGTGGGTATAATGGAGAAATTTCAGTAAAAAATATCAACCTTTCTTCTAGGGAAAATTCTTTGACGGATTTTATATATAATGCCAAAGAGGACACTTTAAACATTGTGATTGTTCAGTATGTAATAGATAATCGCATACCTATCACAACATTGATTCCAGAATATGATGGTGAAGAGAAAAAAGTCATCAATATTGTTGGATTCAAAACTGTTACTTGTGAAGAATTCAACAGTGCAGATAATACGCTCAGATTTAGTGGTCCACTTTCAAATTCTGATTTTACAAACATTCCGTTCTCTTTCTGAATGATGGAAGAAGGACTTAGTGAAAGTAAAGCTACAGGTATTGGATCTCATGCGGAAAATGCTTCCACAGCAAGTGGTGTATTTTCTCATTCTGAGGGTAAGGGATCGATAGCTTATGGCCACTATTCACACGCTGAAGGACAAAGTACCAAAGCCTATGGTCATGCTTCGCATGCAGAAGGTGATAGAACAGTAACTTCTAGTACTGCGGCATATTCTCACGTAGAAGGTCATGCTACTTTAGCAGAAGGTGCACATGCACACGCAGAAGGTCAGTATACAGTAGCCTCAGGTGTTGATTCTCATGCTGAGAATTATTACACAACAGCTTCTGGTAAGTATTCACATGCTGAAGGAGGAGGTACTGTTGCTTCTGGAATGTATAGTCATGCGGGAGGGTATAAGTCAACAGCATCTGGAAACGGAGCTAGATCTGAAGGGGGAGCTTGGTATGTAGACAATAACGGAAAAGACAAAGCTTTGAATGGAGGAACGGCTTCTGGTCACGGATCTCACGCAGAAGGAATCGGCACCACTGCTTCTGGACTAGGCTCTCATGCAGAAGGGTACAAAACCGGTAGCGAAGGTCAATATTCACATGCAGAAGGGTATGAAACAACAGCTTCTGGTAAGTATTCGCATGCTGAAGGAGGAGGTACAAAAGCGATAGGACAGTACTCACATGCAGAAGGTACAGATTCTGTTGCAAGTGGTGAAATGAGCCATGCCGGAGGACTTGGGTGCACTGCATCAGGATACGCTTCTGTTGCTTTTGGTAGTGCCAGCAATGCAAAGAATACGGTATCTGTTGCTATTGGCGACCATGTCAATTCAACACAAAAAGCAGAATTTGCTTGCGGTAAATACAACAACTCTCAAGAAGACACTTTGTTTTCAATTGGAAATGGAACCAAAGAATCTAATAGAAAAAATGCTTTAGAAGTAAAAGAGAATGGAGACATCTATATTTTGATAGGTGGAGTTTCGACAAAATTGCAAGATCTTCTAAAGTAGTAACATATTAACAACATTGTTGTTTTGTAATCCTCTTAAGGTCAACACCTTAGGAGGATTTTTGTTTTTGTATAGTAACGTTAGGTTTCGGCTTATTCTGATATTAATTTTGTATCGTTGATCAACACAAACATGTTTAACTTTTTAAAATTAAAAATTATGTCAGAAAAAACTTATGTATTCGATGGCGGTTCTACTAATGGAATCGTTTCTGCTTTGGCTCCAATGTTGCAGAGCAAAGGCATTGATCCAGGTGTATTAGCACTTATGAACAACAATGGATTTGGTGGCCAGGGTGGCTGGTGAATCTGGATTTTCTTCCTCGCAATGATGTGGGGTGGTTGGGGAGGTCGTGGAGGCTTCGGTGGTTATGATAACGGTACCGGTTTCTTAGCTTCTCAATTGAACAATGACTACGGTCGTGATGTATTGCTTCAGGCTATCAATGGCAATGGTGATGCAGTTCGTCAGTTGGCAACTACTTTGCATTGTGATGTAAACCAGATTCAGTCCACTTTGTGTTCTTTGGGTTCACAGATCCAGTCTGTAGGTAATACTGTTGGTCTTACTGGTCAGCAGATCATTAATGCAGTAGATCGTGGTGATTTCCAAATTACCAGTCAGTTGGCTTCTTGCTGCTGCGATGTTAAGACTGCTATTACAACTCAGGG
>JAEIGA010011206.1_pt1 | contig 13614 bp, 16 predicted proteins | sample 9270691 | NCBI WGS metagenome assembly JAEIGA01 (sample SAMN17057246, study PRJNA624740) | gut metagenome | biome: biome; isolation source: fecal sample | host: Bos grunniens | place: China: Xizang | collected 2019
ACAGCAGTTGACAGAACAGTCGATAAGCTTGAATCTCAGATCAGAAGACAGAAGACCAAGTTCCTTAAGAGAAAGAAGGACTTCCCGGGAATCGTTAATTATCTCGAGGAAGACGGCGGTGCCGATTTTGACTTCGTCGACGAGAAGGATGATAAGATCACAAAGCGTAAGCAGTTCGCTTTAAGACCTATGACATCCGAAGATGCAATCCTTCAGCTTGAAATGCTCGGACACGATTTCTTCGTATATCTCGACAGCGATACAAATTCTGTATGTGTTGTTTACAAGAGATATGACGGAGGTTACGGATTACTCGAACCTGAATACTGATCTTAGTTCAAATTGAATATACAGGAGGCTGCCTCGTGGCAGCCTCTTTTTATGATTATTAATGATTGCGTATCAGCGGTCAGGATCAACCGTCAGTCATGGGATAAAGTATTGTGTTGATATTGATCTCACTCCATGAGCCGGATTCTGATGAATATTTCTGACTGTATATCATGGTGCATTCACCGCCGTAGGCTTCCGTAAAGATCTCACCGGAATCGATCATAATCTCACAATTACTGTACATAGCAGGGTAGATACGGATACTCTGTATTTCCTTTGAGTCATTGTTTTCAAAACGAAAACTTATAGTTCGTTCTAAACTGTCGATCTTGATTTCTTCAGCAGGGACTTTTATGTTTGTTCCGTCTTGAAAGGAGATACAGATTAATCTGTCTTCCGGGTACTTGCCTTCTTTGAATAAATCTTTGAAAAGTCCATATGGAAAATCACCTTTGGTTGAGTTTTTCTTATCGAGACAAATAGTCATTTGTCCGTTATCAGATAAACTTATATCTTTCAGACCAATGAAATTATCACTATTACAGGAAAACAGAGCATTGGTTTCCCGTGCATTACTGCTGCATCCCGCGAATACCGGCATCAGCAGTGTCACTATCAGGATCATTAATAAAATCTGTATAGTCTTTTTCATTATTTCTCCCCTCATAAATGAAAATAACGTCTATACTTTATATACAGATGCAAATGGTTTATGTTGCAGTACAGGCAGCATATTTGACCTGTAAAACAGGAGTTTAATATATGGAATATAAGTTTTTGGGACATGAGACAGCTGATCAGGTAAAGCCTTTGGATAACTGCGGATATAAGCTTGATTCGCTTTTGGATCTTTTCGTTGTTTTATCTGACGGAATATGGAGAATAGAGACATGTGCTCCTCGTTTGCGAGTTGACTGGAGTGATGACAATATAACTCTTGGACAGTGTTCCATTACTGCGTTTCTCGTTCAGGATATATTCGGCGGTGAAGTGTACGGTATCTTAAGACCCGGCGGAAACTACCATTGCTATAACGTTATCGGCGGAAGGCAGTATGACCTGACGATCGAGCAGTTCGGTGATGAAGCCGGAAGTCTTGTTTTCGATAACAGCAATCCTCAGAGCCGTGAGGTCCATTTCGCAAAAGAAGAGAAATACGAGAGATATCTCCTTCTTAAGGAACTTCTCAAATCAGCCCGCGGCGCATAAGCACCGTGCATAAATATCTGCTTTTTATACCCCTTACTCTGTAACACATTTGTTTTACAAATGCCCTTAATGCCGTGATAAACTTACGTGGGGAATTTTAGGACTACATTAAGGAGAATGATATGGTTAAACAGATATTTTCAGTATTTATCATGGCTGTCATCACGGCTGCCTTAAGTACTGTTGCATGGGGCTGTGAGGTAAGGTCCGGCGCTAACAGAGGCTGGGTCTATTCAGGTGACGCCGCTTATTACTATGATGATCAGGGCGAAGAGTACGTCGGAATGCATATCATGCCCGAAGACGGAACCAGAAGATATTTCGATGAAGAAACCCACATAATGGCCACAGGTGAGACCGTCATTGACGGCAGCAAGTATCTGTTTGATGCAGAAGGCGTAATGATGACAGGCTTCCAGACAGTTAACGGCGGCCTCAGATATTACAGCATCGAGACGGGAATAATGAAGACAGGCTGGTATAAGTCTGATGACGGAACATTCTATTTTGATCTGAATACGGGAGATGCCGCATCAGGCTGGACCGAGATCGACGGCAGCCAGTATTATTTCTCACCCGAGGATTTCACTGTTACAAAGGGTATGTTCGGCAACGAGGACGGCAAGTACTATGCAGATCCTGATTCCGGCAAGGTATCCAAGGGACTCCAGATCATTGAAGACAAGCAGTATTACTTCGATGAAGAGACAGGTCTCATGACAAAGGGCTGGGTCACTATCGACGAGGACAGATATTATTTCGATGAGAACACCGGTGAGGGAATCGACGGTATCATTGACATCGAAGGCTCAAGACACGGCTTCATCGCAGGCAAGATGATCAGAAACGAAAGAGCAGTAGGTGACAATCACCTTTACTATTTCGATGACGAAGGCAACATCACACGTGAAGTTGACGGCAGCAAGCCGATGGTCGCTTTGACATACGATGACGGCCCTTCGATCTACACAGATGCTATCCTTGACGTTTACGAGGAATACGACCAGAAGTGCACTTTCTTCATCGTAGGCGACAGAATCTCCTGGAATGAGGAGCAGGCTCTCCGTGAATATGAGCTCGGCATGGAGCAGGGCAACCATACATACAGCCACAACAGACTCACGTCACTCGACGGTGAAGGACAGCGTGAAGTTCTTGACGGAACAGATGAGGAGCTTATCAGAGTAACAGGCAAGCCCTCAACATGCTTAAGACCTCCGGAAGGCAGATGGGATGATACACTTAAGGAAGTATGCGGATGCCCGATCATTCTCTGGAGCGTTGACTCACGTGACTGGGAGAGCAGAAATGCCGATAAGATCTACAATGCGATAGTCGGTAAAGTAAAAGACGGTGACATCGTTCTCATGCACGACCTCTATCAGGCTACTGCAGACGCTACTGCAAGAATCGTTCCCGCACTCGTTGATGCAGGTTTCCAGTGTGTAACCGTAGAAGAGATGGGAATCTTAAAGCAGGGCGGACTTGAAGACGGAGTTGTATACTATTCGATAGAGAGCATTTGATTTAATGGTTTGATCTATGGATAACATAACTGATTATGTCCGCTGGGTAGGCGGAACCGGCTTTGAAGGCAGGCCCTTTTCAAGAGTCGATAATATCGTGCTCTGTCAGTTATCTTATCTCGACCTTAAAGATATTCCCGCGATAAACGAAGACGGCGGCGTAATGATGCTCCGTGAAGCTGTTACGGAGCTTACCAATCTTGGTCTTTCCATCCGTAAAATGGCACCTGATGACAGCGAGCGTTTTACCGCGCTCGTAAAAGTTGCCGCCAATTCCAAAAGATTCGGCGACCTTTATATCTCTTCCTTTACGGATATTCTCAATGAAGAGGATTCAGTCCAGTTTTCCGCAATGACATTCTCGCCTGAAAAGGAAGGCGGATGGGCCTTTGTGGCTTACAGGGGAACAGACAGCACCATTGCCGGCTGGAAGGAAGACTTCATGACGAGCTTTACGCTCACGTCTTCCCAGACGATGGCAGAAGAGTATCTCCGTTCAAGTCTTAAGAAGTTTGATACAGTGCTTGCAGGCGGACATTCAAAGGGCGGAAATCTCGCTGTATATGCGTCAGCCGTTCTGCCTGATGATCTGTTTGATCGGGTTGAGCATATCTATTCCAATGACGGTCCCGGATTCTGCCCTGAGGTGCTTAGTGACGATCTCATAAAGAGGGCAAACCCGAAGACGACAAGGATCATTCCGGAGTTTTCCGTTGTCGGCAGTTTGTTTGCGCCCGGGATAGATGACAGCTACATCATAAAGAGCGACAAGCAGATGGCCGAACAGCATGAGCTCTGCTCCTGGGGAATAGATCACGGCGATATCCTGATCTCGACTGACGGCCTGGATCCTCTTGCCGAAAGGATCAACAGAGGTATCGATAAGTGGATCTACTCCGTTGATATCAATGAGAGAAGAAGGTTTATCAATGCTTTCTTTGATTCGATGAGCGAGGACGGAACTCAGACAATACAGGAATTCACCGCACAGGGCACTAAAGGCTGGGAGAGGCTTCTTAAAGTCGTTTTGGGCGATGATGAGGGATTCAGGTTTGCGGCAGCATCACTTCCGGACCAGCTTTTCCTGGACGGAGAAGGAAAGAAGCTTTCCAAGTCAGGCGCCGTAAGACAGTTCAGAAGATCGGAACTCGCAAAGGGTCTTGCCATGATGGGCGCGGGCCTTACGGTATTCCTCATTCCTGAGGAGTTCCTTTTTGTATTGGTAAGCATCCTTCTTGTTGCGGCAACGATCATCTCGATCGTGCTGACCGTAAAGAAGGTGAAGAAAGATAACTGGGATTTTCAGCCTCATCTTGTCGACGCAGCCGTAACGTTCGGCCTTCTTGCGGCAACGGTCATAACGTTTGTTAAGGAAGGCGCGCTGTTTGTAATGGCGAGCGGTATATTTGCGGCCCTGCTTTTCGCATTTGCATATAACGGCATGGCAAGAGCCAAAAAGACACACAACAGAAAATATGCGGTTGTAATGATAATCTTAAGCGCGGTCTGGGCCGTTAGCGGAATCTGGATCCTGTTTGCTCCGGAGAACACGCTTAAGGTGTATATGATAATAGTGGGCTCGGTTGCCATCTGCGACGGATTCGTAAGAGTTATAAGGTCTTACAGAAAAAGACACCGCTGGTATGCAAAGTAAACATGCAGTTTGTTTTGTGATATACTCAATTTATTATGACAAGAAGGGAGCTCTCATATGGCAGACGATTTGAATAACAAGATGGAACCTGAGATTTCTGATGCAGCTGAAGCAGTTGAAGAGGCTGTAAAGGAAGAAGCTGCTGTTGTAGAAGCAGCTGAAGAAAAGGTTGTTGAAAAAGCAGCTGAGAAAGCTAAAGATGCAGGCGAAGCAGTTGCAGCGGCTGCAGTGACGGCTTCCGCAGCAGGTAAAGAAGCAAAAGAAGCAGCAAAGGAAGCAGATGCTGCTGCCAAGGCTGCTAAGAAGGCCGAAGAGCAGGCTGCCAAAGAGGCTGCCAAGAAGCAGGCCGCAGCTGAGAAGGAAGAAGAGAAGGCAAGAGCTGCAAAAGAGAAGGCTGATGCCAAGCTTGAGAAGAAGAGACAGAAGAGAGCTGCCCAGCAGGCACTTATCGACGCATGCCCTCCGCAGTACAGACCTGTATCCACATCCAAGTATTTCTGGCTCGCATTCTTGAGCGCAATTCCGTTCGTAGGTTTTGTTGCTACGATCTTCCTTTCAATCGCAGGACGCAACAGAAACGTTAAGAACTTCGAGAAGGCTATCCTCGCTTATTACATCATCGCAATCGTTATCGCTCTTATCGCGATCATTGTTGTCGGTGTGGCACTTCCTGCAAATGTCAGAAGCGAAGTCCTGAATGCACTGAAAGATATCATCGGTTCAGTAAGCTTCGGCTAAGTACTAACGGTTATAAGTTACAAATAACAGCCCCTGTCTTTACGGCAGGGGTTATTTGTTGCCTTCTTTTTATCCTGATGTCTCATGACTGTAACATTGTTATTTTACAATCGGGATATCAAGATAAGAAAAGAGGGGAAATGTATGGAAGACAGACTTATTTCAAAGAAAGATCTGCTCACAAAGGAAGGAATCTCTTATGGTACGCTCTACCGCTGGAAGCGTCAGGGCCTGATTCCCGAGAGCTGGTTCATTCACAAGGCAACTGAGATCGGACAGGCAACTTTCTTCCCTGAAGAGAAGATCACTGCAAGAATTGCCCGCATCAAGGACCTCAAGAGCGAGCTTTCCGTAGATCAGATGCAGGAACTCTTTTCTGCTAACGTTGAGAGCTTCAAGATCCCTTTGCAGGATTTTAAGGATCTCGAGATCGTAGGAAGAATGTCTGTTACAGCTTTCACATCTGTTTTCCCCATGAAAGAACTTTTGGACTTCAACGATGTTTTCGCAATGTATGTCGTAGATCATCTCATGAAGCTTTCCGGTATTTACCTTGAGGATGCAAAGCAGGTATTGAGACTTCTCTGCAAGTATCTTTCTGCAGAAGCTTCCAAGGAATACCAGCTCATTCTTCTCCGTAAGATGGGCGTTCCCATGACAGTTCTCGTAAGAGGCGAAGACGAGATCCTTTTGGAGGACAATGCTGAGATCATCGCATGCGCAAATCTCGGTGAGTTCGAAGAGGCTCTCAAGGATCAGCTCATTGCCTGATAGATAAAGCCCATGGCTGCAAACGAAGAACAGCTTATCGAAGTATTGAGTGTACTCTCAGAAAGTGTCAGATACAGGATCCTGTCTCTGATAGCTTCAAAAGGTGAGCTTACAGCCAAGGATATCCTTTCAGAGTTTGATTTTACTCAGCCGACATTATCACATCACATGTCATGCCTTACTGAAGCAGGACTCGTGAATGTGGAACGCAGAGGAAGATTTGCTTATTACTCGGTAAACAAAGACACGATCGACTTTGCCGTATCAGGTATAGAAGTTCTTAAGTCAGGCTCGAAAAAAGCCGAGAAGGCAAAAGATGTTTCCGATGAAGGTGTTAAGGACCTGAAGAAGGGCAAGAAAAAGAAGAAGAAAGACAAGAACAAGAAGAAGAAAAAAGATTGATCCGCAATCTTAAATAAATCCATAAGCGGCCGGGAACTTCCCGACCGTTTTTGTTGGAATAATGTATAATTGAAGACAGTCAAACACTTTTGACAATGGACCGTCACAATTTTTTTGGGGGGTATTAATATGGCTTATTGCAGAAAGTGCGGAACACAGCTTAAAGACGAAGATGTTTTTTGCTATATGTGCGGACAGCCGATCGACAGGGGAGAATCATTACCTAAAGATGATTCATTTGATGAAGACGGCACTCCGATTCTGGCTGTTCCTTCCATGACTAAGGAAGAGAGCATTAATCTTGCCGAGAAACTCAAGGCAGAATACGGTGCCATTGAAAAACTCCAAAGAGATATCAGCGATAATGAGACTGTCTTAAAAAGACCTGTTAATCCTTCAGGAAGACGTCATTCGGCTTTCAAGTTTTTCTGGCCTTTCCTTATATTTGCATATTTAGCTTTGAATGTAATTTACATTGGCGGTGTGCTTATCAGTGCCTCTTACAGCGATGAAGGAGGAATGATTGCCTCTCTTTTCCTCGGCCTTGCCGCTGCTGCAGGTTTGCTGATCTTCGGCGGCGTCCGTGCAGGACGCAAGAGAGACCGTCTCAATCAGGAAATTGCTGATGAAGAGTATCAGATGCGCAAAAGACAGAACGATCTTGTTAACCGCAACAATGAACTTAAGACAAAGCTTACGATTAAGAAGCGTGAGGTCAGTCAGTATACGAGCATGATCCCGAGTAAGTTCAGGACCAAGCAGTATATGGACAGAGTGCTCATGCTCCTTCAGACAGGAAGAGCAGAGTCATTTGCTGATGCGATAAATATGCTTAAGGGCGCAAAATAATAAAAGGGATTTAGGGACAACATGGCATTAACATTAAAGATCAAGAGCAAAGGAATATTCGGAAGAAACAAGGGCATCAACTTTGGAGAGCTCTTAAAGAACTGCGGTCTGGACTATGGAAAGTATAATGAATTCCACATCCTGGTTAACAGGGAAGCGGAGCAGAATACTGCAATACTGTTTAATCCGAAGCGTATCGGAAGAGGCATCTTTTTCGATGCAGGAAAAGCCAATGAAGGTGAGATAACGATTCGTCTCAACTTCCCGACGACTCCTTCCGAGATTCGTGATTTTGTTAATGTCGCAAAAGAGATCGAGAGACAGTTTGGCAAAGCATTCCTTCACAGCGAGGAAGAGGATAAGGGTTATACGACTGCAAGTCTTGAAAGCAGCATAGATGACATGATCAGGTTCTCACTTGAAACATTAAACAGACAGTGTACCGAGAACCCGGATAAGCAATACATCTTAACGCTTGCTTTGTTCCCGTGGTTTGTGGAAAAGAATAAGAGAGCTGAATATAAAGAATGCACATCATTAGATAATTTTGAAGAGAAGATGCATTCGCTTCAGGCCGGAGATTACTATTACGCAAAACCTTCTTTGTTTAAGGATACGAACAGCGGCAAGAATCTTGCATTTTATACGCTGACAGATGACTGCGAATCAGTATTCCCGATACATGCAGATGATTTTCTCAACATGAATGACGTTAAGATCCATCAGGGTCATATCAGGTTTTTCCTGTTTGAAGAAAAGAAGGTCGTTGACGGAATATATCCTTACGATGCGTTTATGGATTATGTGTGGAAAAATGTCGCGCCTTTCGATGCCACACATGTAATCGTTCCGCCCATGAGCAAAGACGAGATCTTTAAGTTCATAGAAACAGTTAAAAAGTGATTTTGAATCTTTAGAATTTCTTTAGTTTTGGTGAATATTTAGCTTAAGATCGTTTCTTATACTAACATCATCAAAACGAAAGGAATAAGCGGTATGAGTGATGTAATACTTGAAACCAGGGGACTTACAAAAAAGTACAAAAACCAGTATGCGCTGGATAACGTAAGCATAACCTTAAAGAAAAATCACATTTACGGTTTTATCGGTGAGAACGGTGCCGGTAAGAGCACACTGATGAAAATCCTTGCGGGTCTTATTTTTCCAACGTCAGGCGATATGACGTTTATGGGAGAGACGGATCCTTCTGCAATTGAACAGAAGCGTAAAAGCGTCGGAACGATGATCGAAGGACCTTATCTTTATCCGGGCTATTCGGTAAGACAGAACGTCGAGCTTCAAAGACTTCTTATCGGTAATCCTGACGAGTCAGCAACAGACAGAGTCATTGAACTTGTAGGACTTTCAGACAGCAAGAAGAAAAAAGCCAAGAAGCTTTCAATGGGAATGAAGCAGAGACTCGGCATTGCAATGGCAATGGTCGGCAATCCGAGATTTCTCATTCTTGATGAACCCATAAATGGTCTTGATCCGAAGAACATCGTAACGCTAAGAAGCATGCTTAAGAAGATCAATCAGGATAAGGACTGCACGATATTCGTGTCGAGCCATATCTTAAGCGAACTCTATCTTCTTGCAACGGATTTCATATTCATTCATAAGGGAAAGATAATAGAGACTGTTACGCACGAACAGTTAGAGGAGAAATGCAGCCAGTATATCTTTATCAGGAACAACAATATTCCTGAGACTGTAACCATTCTCGAAAAGCATTTCCCCTACGTCAATTACAAAGTTGAATCAGATGAAACGGTCAAGGTCTACGCTAAATCAGATATCATGACGGAACTGTCAGGTTATATGATGCAGGCCGGAATAACCATTTCCGAACTCTCCGAAAAAGAACTGACACTTGAGGAATACTTTATCAGCATTACGGGGGGCGGAAATAATGTTTAATCTGTTAAGAATCGAAGGATATAAAGCAAGAAAGTTTATCCCTTTCTATGTATGTGTCGGATTGCTCGTTGTATTCTTTTTAGACTGGTGTACACAGGGCCTGAAGCATGAAGCGATCGATTACTGGAATTACACGACAATGCATAACGGATTTGTAGAGGGAATCCAGGACTGTTCTTTCTCTTTCCTGTACGGAATGATAGTAGCGTGGTTTGCAGGAATAGACTTTACTAACAGGACAATGCACAGGGCGATCGCGGCAGGAACTAAGAGATGGAAGATAATCGTTGCCAAACTTGTTTCAACAAGCATTATGGTATTCATCATTCACTTACTGGAAGCGGCAGGAGAGACAGCTGTATTTGGGAGGGTGTTTGGTTTTTCATTTGAAGGCTTCTCAGGCAAAGACCTGCTGTGGACCGGTGTCGTCGCGCTTCAGATAATCGCAATGACAGCATTCTATCTGTTTATCACCGTCGTTTGCGGAAATGTTTATACTTCTCTTTTTGCATGTGTTGCAGTGTCAGCTCTTGGCGGGAACGTATTGCGTAATTATCTCGGAGGAAATTTTGTATACGAGCACTCATTTTTCTGCCTTGCAAAAAGCTCATCTGCATCTGATTTGATACCATGTGCCGTGTGTGCAATAATAGCGACTGTGGTGCTTGTAGTTGTTGCATCGTTGATCTTTAAGAAAAAAGATGTAGCTAATTAATTAAATCTGAAATAAGGGATAATACGGAGGACCGGAAATGTTATATGTGATCATCATCCTTATAATTCTGGTCCTCTTTTTATTTGTCAGATTATTGCTGCTTAAAAAGGAACTTAAGCGTATCACAAAAGAGATGAAGAACAATCCCTCTTATGATCACATGAATATGGATTTCATAGACAAGGATCTTCAGAAAATGATCACAGCGGTCAACAATCTTTACGATCAGATAATGCAGGTAAAAGCAGAATGCAAAGACGATGAGAGAAAGATAAAAGATTCGATCTCGATGATCTCACACGACATGAGAACTCCGCTTACTTCCGTTATTGGTTATCTGCAGGTTGCGCAGAGATCTGATAATGCGGAAGAGAAAAATGCAAACATCGAAATAGCTCTTGAAAGGGCGCGTTATCTCAATGATCTCGTTAATGATTTCTTTGACATTTCACTTATAGAATCAGAAAAGACTGAAGTTGATATTGAGAAAGTAAATCTGTCTGAGATCATATGCGAAGAGATACTTGCAGCAAGTCCGGAGATAGACAAAAAGGGAATAGAACCTTTATTTGAACAGTCAGAACGTGATGTCTACATAAGAGCTGACAGAAAGAAACTTTCAAGGATTATCCAGAATCTTATTTCCAATGCTGTGAAGTATTCTGAAAAAGGTCTTGAATTCAGAATTGAAGATAGCGATCCTTCCAAAGTTTCTTTGAAATTGATTACTGATTGTTCTGAGAAGATAGACACCGATAAAGTATTCGACAGATTCTATCAGAACGATTCTTCCAGGACCAAAGGCGGAGCCGGATTGGGCCTTTATATCTGCAAGAGTTTTATAGAGATGATGGACGGTTCCATCTCTGCAAAACAGGACGGAAATTCATTTGAAATTCTGCTGACGTTTTTAAAGCCTGAAGATTAATCGGCCATTTTGTAACCCATGCCGTAAACGGTATCTATATACGGTTCGTCCGTGAGCTTTGCGATCTTTTTTCTGAGATTGCTCATGTGGACATTCATGGTGTTGTCTTCGCTTACATAACTGCTTCCCGTAACGCTCTCAAAAAGGTTTCTTTTTGAAAAGATCTTTCCGGGATTGCTGAGCATAAGTTCCAGGATGGAATACTCCATTACGGTGCAGACAAGTTCGTTGTCTCCTATGTAGATCCTTCTGGAATCTTTTTCTATTCTCATGTCTTTATAAGAGATGTTATCTGTTTTATCTTCGACTCTGCGAAGGACCGCTTCAAGACGGAGTATTACTTCATCAATGTCGAACGGCTTGCAGATAAAATCATCTGCGCCGAGTCTTAATAATTCTATCCTGTTATGGACATCGTTTTTTGCAGACAAAACGATTACCGGAGTTTTCTTTACTTCGCGAATCGATCTTAAAACTTCTTCTCCGCTCTTAACGGGCAGCATAAGATCCATGAGGATCATGTTGTAATCCTTTTCGAGCGCCATGTTAAGACCTGAAAGTCCGTCAGCACAGCTGTCGACTTCATAGCCGCTCTTTTTGAGGATTTCGCAAAGCAGTGAATTGATTGTAGGATCGTCTTCTATTACCAGTATCATTTAATCTTCACCTATTCCTTAATGTTCCCGTTAACTCTTTGATTATACATCTCGGAGAAGGACACTTTCTTAATTTTTCCTAAATTTGATGTTTCAACAAAAAAGAGCGCCTCATAAACGAAGCGCTCTTCTATAGTTTTGCAATTGTTAACGTGTAAGTTATTTAGCGTTCTGTGCCTTGAGGGAGTCTCTGATCTCTGTGAGGAGCTTAACTTCATCAGACGGCTCAGGTGCAGGTGCGGGTTCTTCCTTTGCGCCCTTCTTAAGTTTCTTACCGATACCACTCTTGAGAGTGTTGATAGCCTTAAGCATGATGAAAAGGATAACAGCCATGATAAGGAAATTGATGATAGCTGTTAAGAAAGCACCGTAGTTAAGTGAGAGGCTCTGGATCTCTTCCAAAGTAAGACCTGTGTAGTCAACCCAGGGAAGTCTGATGGAGCCGGCAATCTCAGTACCGCCGACGGAAGCAATCAAAGGATTAATGAAACTGTCTGTAAAGGACGTAACGATATCCTTGAATGCAGCACCGACGATAACACCGATAGCCATATCAACTACATTGCCCTTGAGTGCGAATTCTTTGAATTCTGAAATCAAACCCATAATGTTTTCCCTCCTGATGGATTGTTATTAAAAACCCCGGGCCTGCAGTACAGACCCGGGAAGTTTTACGGTATTAAGTTGTAGATCAAGCAAACTTTCTTGCTTCTTCGGGAAGGCTGTCAACCTCACCGCTGTAAAGGATAGTAGCTGTAACAGGTGTGTCCTTCAGGAATTCGTCGAGCTTCAAAAGGAAAGCGCCGAGACCTTCGGGATCGTAGTTGTTAGCAACTTTGCAGATTGCGTCAACATAGATATGTGTTAAGTCGTAATCTTTTGAGCAGATACCGCAGATGAATGCGAGAACCTGGTCGAAACCTTCGATGGGGTATTCCTTCATATTTACAAGACGGACTGTGGGCTTAAGAAGCTGGTCTAATCTGTTTCCGCGTTCAAGGCATACTACGTTGCTGTCAGTAGCTGCAACTGCGTTAATGTCATCGACGAGCTTTGCTGTCTTGCCCGTGCCCTTGGGTCCTGCAATAAGTTTAATCATAGAATGTCTCCTTTGGGGATCATATTTCCATTGGATATTTGGATATGTTTATTTTAGTATAATTGGCACCTGAAATGAATATTAAATTGTAAAAAATCAGGAACATTTTTCGGTTTGCGTTATTTGTTATCTTATGTTAAAATGACCGAGTTCATAAAAGACTTTTTACGAACGGACAGCGTTATGCGTGTCCGTTTTTTGTTGTAAAAGGAGAAAGAATTTGGCTAAAAGATCAAAGGTGGCACAGGAAGCGTTCGAACTCGCCGAGCCTGTCGTAACAGAACTCGGTTTTGACCTTGTTGACTGTTCTTACGTAAAAGAAGCCAGAGGAATGGTCCTGACGCTCTATATCGACAAGAAGGGCGGCATCGGCATCGATGACTGTGAGACGGTAAGCCGTGCGGTAGATCCCGTCATTGACGAGTCATCTTCCATCGATCCGGATTTCTTTGAAGTATCCTCTCCCGGACTTACAAGACCGCTGGAGAATGACAAGGACTACAACAGATACAGCGGAGAGAAGGCAGACATCACTCTCTATAAGCCCCTGGAAGGCAAGAAGAGCTTTACTGCGGTCATTAAAGGCGCGGAAAGCGGCAAGGCAACATTTGTGTTTGATAACGGAGAAGAGCTTACCCTCGCTTTAGAGGAAATCGCAAAAGCCGTACGTCATATAGAATTTTAAGCAGGAGGAAATATAAAATGCCCAGAAAGAAGAATGAAGAGGAACCTAAGGATACAATAGTAAGTCTCGTTAAGCTCCTCGCAGAGGAAAGAGACATCGACGAGGAAGAAGTATTCCAGGCGATCGAGA
>JAEIGA010011207.1_pt1 | contig 13614 bp, 8 predicted proteins | sample 9270691 | NCBI WGS metagenome assembly JAEIGA01 (sample SAMN17057246, study PRJNA624740) | gut metagenome | biome: biome; isolation source: fecal sample | host: Bos grunniens | place: China: Xizang | collected 2019
GTTGAACCAATTGGCTTGTTGATGAAGGTAATTGGATATGTTGTGCTTAATGGGCCAATTCTGTGGTGGTCGATTACTTCTTGGATTTTGTAGTTTTCTACTCCTTCAACGGCCTGTGATAATTCGTTGTGGTCAACAAGTATGATTTGTATGTTTGGTTCGTTTGTTAAATCGTGTTCAGAAATGATTCCGATTACTTTGTTGTTTGCATCAACTACTGGAAGGCGTCTGATTGGAGAATCTTGTAATACTTGGCGTATTTTGGAAATTGTATCTTCAGGACGAACTGGCTTTATGTCTGGGTCTGCCATAAAACTTACTGGTGTTGAATATGCAATCATCATAACTGTGTCGCTTGTTGTGTATGGACTCATTATTACGCTAACACCGTTTTTTTGTGCTTTTTCTTTTAGTTCTTTGCTGAGCATGTAGCCTGATGTAATGATTAGCAATTTTACTTTGCGTTCTATACATGCTTCGTAGATTTTTTCTCTGTCACTTGTGATAACGATTATGTTTTCACTTTTGTGTTCGTCTAGCATTTTTGAAAAAGTTTCGTCGCTGGCAGCACCTACTAAAATTGTTGATTTGAATATTTCATCTTTGTTATGAACGATTAATGGCTGTGCGTTCATTGTTTTGATGATTAAATCTATGCTTGTTGCAATTGAAACTTGATTTTCTGGATTTAAGATTGTCAAAAGTTGTTGCGCAAAGGCGGAGTAGTGTAATAGGGCTTTGTATTTGCCGTCTTTGTCTACAACTGGCAATGCTCTTAAATGAGCTGTATCCATTTCTGCAATTGCTGCCCATACTGATTTGTTTTCGTCAACAACTTTACATTCGTCTTCCATGTAGTATTCAACTCGTGGTGTTAAACTTGGAATGTATTTTGGAGACTGAACTTTAAATTTTTTAAAAATATAATCTGTTTGTGGATTAAAATGACCTGCACGAGCAGCTTTGTAGTTTTCGTGTCCTTGAAGCTGCTTTAGTCGTGCATAGGCTGTTGCAGATACGATTGAATCTGTATCTGGGTTTTTATGTCCAAAGATGTATACTGTTTTTTTCATTTTTTACCTTTTTATAATGTCACTTTTGTAATTTATAAATTTACTTGTTAGCAGTATGTTTTTAATACTTTGTAAAAAATACTTAAGCCTTTATCTATTTCTTTTTTTGAAATTGTCAATGGAGGCAAGAATCTTACAACATCACTTCCTGCTGTAGCAACACATAAGCCTTCTTGTAAACATTTTATTTCTACATCTAAAGGTTTGATGTTTTCTTCGATTTGAATTCCAATCATTAAGCCTTTTCCTCTGATGTCTTTTACAAAAGGAATGTTCCAGCTTTTGATTGTGTCTTTTATGTATTCACCTTTTTGTGTTACTTCGCTTAGGAATTTTTGATTTGCAACTGTTTTGACTACTACATTTCCTGCGGCGCAAGCAAGTGGGTTTCCTGCAAATGTTGATTGGTGGTCACCTGCTACAAAGATGTCAGCTGCTTTTCCTCTGAATAAACAAGCGCCCATTGGAACTCCCGCTGCGATTCCTTTTGCTAATGTAACTACTTCTGGATTGAAGCCTAAAGCATCGCTTGCAAGGAATGTTCCTGTTCTTCCGATTCCTGTTTGAACTTCATCTGCCATTACGATTGCACCTGCTTTTCTTGCAGCTTCTGCAGCAGCTTTTGCCCACTGGGAATCTATTAATTTTACTCCGCCTTCGCCCTGAATACATTCAATGAATAATGCACAAGTTGTGTCATCAAAGGCTGTTTCTAATGCTTCAAAGTCGTTTGCTTTTATTGTTTTAAATCCTTCTGGATATGGAGCAAAACAGTCTGGGTGGAATTTATCTTGTCCTGTTGCTGTTAATGTTGCAAGTGTTCTTCCGTGGAATGATGATTCAAGTGTGACGATTGTTTTTCTTTTGGAACCACCGTTTAATTGTCCGTATTTTCTTGCAAGTTTTATTGCTGCTTCGTTTGCTTCTGCTCCAGAGTTTGCAAAATATCCTTTTTCAAAACCTGTTGCTTTTAATAAATTATCTGCAAATTCTAAACCTTGGTCAGAAAAATAATAATTTGAAATGTGTATTTGCTTTGTTACTTGTTTTTTAAGTGCTTTTACTAAAGGTTTGTAGTTATGTCCAAGACAGTTAACTCCAATTCCTGATACAAAATCGATGTAATTTTTTTTGTCTGTGGTAGTCATTGTGGCATTGTTGCCTTTTTCAAAAATAATATCAAAGCTACCGTAATTGTTAAGAATTTTCTTTTCCATGGGGGTAATTATACTCAAAAGTTTGTTGTTAGGGAATATTTTTTATAAATTAGTTTTTATTAATGCAGAGATTTTAGATTCATTTTTGCGTAGGTGGAATTCAAATTGAACACCAGCTGTCATATTAAATGTGGAGGTTGATTTTCCGACTACAGGTGATAAATCGATTTGAAAATTAAAATATATAAAATCATCGATTTGTGAAGAAGTCAAAGCGTTGAATATGTTTGCTAAATCACGAATATCTGGGTTTGCAATGTTTAATGCTTCGTATTCAAATGCAATGTCGTATCCTAATTTTGTTCCGAATCTTTGTAAATATAAATTCACACCTGGAATTCCACGCTGAATTTCGTATCCTGCAAGAAGAACTTCTGCAAATGAATGACAAGCAGTTCCTTCTTCTCCGTTGAATTGTGAAAATATTGTTACAGGAAAACATATTGTCCAATTTTCTACATCAAATATTGGAATTAAATATGGTAATTTTAATCCTAATTCTATTGTAAATTTAAGTTGTGATGGTTCGTTCCAATTTAATGTGTCTGTTTTTTTTATTCTTTCAAAATCGTAAACTGTAACAAATGATGCGTTTGTTTCAAAGCCTAATTGTTGATATGGCGAAAGTCCTGCTTGATGATAATTGTTGTATTCAGCAGAAATTGCCATACTGAATTTGTTAAAAGCATCGTTTACTGATGGCCAATCTTCAAGTTTTGTTGTAGCGCCAGTTTCTATGTCTGTGTATTCTGTTGAACAATCCCAAAGCTGTTGTAAAGAAAAATATAAATTTTGGAATGACATTCCCACGGGAACTTTGTATCGTTCTCCTGTAAGTACACGAAGATTGTATCGTCCGTCGGTATCAAAATACCAAATTCCTCCAGCTGTAAGTTCTATTGGGAACATTGTTGTTTTTCCGTAAGCTGCTAAGGTAAAGGCTTCTTGAATTTCTGTGTAATTTTTTAATGGGTCTGCAAATCCTGCACAAAATGATAAGGCACCTTGAATTTGTTCCAGTGGGTCTGTACTTGTTAAATATGCAAAACCTAATCCAGGAGCAGTTTGGTAACCGTAAAAATCAATTAAAGATATAGGAAAAAACGGAATCCATGTTCCTTTGAAAAGATATGGAAGTGGATTGTATTTATTGTAAATGTGTTTTACAGGTTCTTGTTGCAGTTCTTGTTCATTTTGCAAAATTGTTGTTTTTTGTGCGTGATGTTCTTCAAAAGTAAGTTGTGAAAAATCAATTTTGCGTAATTCCTGAAATATTGTTTTGTTTGAATAAAAATAAACTGTATCATTTTGAATTATTGAATCATTGATTCCACCAGAAAATGTGTTTGTTTGCAAAAATATTTGTTCTGGTTTATTTAATAAAAAATATCCCATTTTGCTAGGCATTCCCAAATCTTTTGGGGCATAAGTAAATGTAATTGCTTTTTCAAGTTTTGATGTTTGTGGATTTTGTGATTTTATTTTTGATAATTTAAAATCTTTTGCACTATAAGGAAGTGAATATGTTTTTACTTCCTTTGTGTTTGTGTCTACAAGATAAAAAATTGATTCTTCTTTTTTCTGAATGAAGTAAAAGAAAATTCCCATATCCATGGAGATTATATTTTGTGGAATATAATTTTCTTGCAAAGGATATGAAAAAGCTTCTTCTTTTGGATTGAAAAGTGTAAATCCTTTAATGTAATAATTATTTTCATCTTTTGTAGTTCCCACTAAAAGTAATTTTTCATCTTGGGAATATATAAAACTTCCGTTTGTGATTGTGTGAGTTTGTTCAATCCATACTTGCTCCATTAGATTGTAAACTCTTACTTTGTTTTTACTAAGGTTTGAATGAGTTTGTTCTGCTTCGTATGAAACTGCTAAATATTCCCCATTTGGAGAAATTGTTAAATTTTGCACACCTGATGCAATGAACAAGATTTTTTTCTTGTTGTTTTGAATTAATATAACTTGTTTTTTTATGCCATCATAATAAATGATTCCGTATGGACTTGATTGAATGAATTTAAATTCACTCTGAAAATCGCTTGTAAAAATTAATGAACCTGCAACTTCAGCAGAATATGTTGGAATTGAATCTTTAAAATTGTTCCATGCTTGGGCAATAGGAATTTGATAAACTTTCTTAAAAATTCCTGCTGTTATATAGAAGAAATTTACTCTTCCACATTCATTCCAAAATTCAATAAATTTTTCTATTCCCCATTCTTGTTGAATGTAGGCAACAAAGGCTGTCATTGCTACTTTTGAAATCGTTTTGTTTTGAAAAATATCCGCAGCACCAGTTGCATCTATCCATGTTGGAAAATTATTATCTGCTTTTGCTTGTGACAATAATTGTAGGGAAAATTTATCGTTTATTAAATATTGGTTTTGTGAAGTGTTATCATTTGCAAAAATTTCACAAACGCCAATCATAAAATTTGTAGGAATATTTAAAAGTGTTACAGGCTGAATTGCATCTGTTGTCATAAGTGAAGAAGCAAATTGCCAGAATTTATTTTTTTTTGAAGATGCAACGGCTTCGATTATTGCTTTTTGCAAAATATAAATAGTTTTGTCTTCGTGTGGGTTGTTCCACGCAGGAATTCCATCGTAGATTATAATTCTGTTGTAGGGAGCTGGAGTATATTCTGCGGAAAATTTGTCAGAATCTTTTGTAATTACAATTGGCATTCTGAATTTTTTTTCTAATTGAAATTCTTCGCAAGCACAATCAAACAAATTGTCCGCGTTTTGAATTATTTTGTCTGCTGTGTTTGTAGAATTCGAAGGAAATATTACATCAAAGTATTTTGTTTTTACGACAGATACTTTTTTATATGAAGAAAATATATTTGAAAAAAGAAATTGAGATGCAAAAATAAAAAAGAAAAATACAAGATTTGTTTTCTTCATGATTAAGAATATACAAGATTTAAATATCTTTTAATAGTCCCTCCCCTCATTGTCCGTCATCCTGAATTGTGCGTTGTATGTCATCCTGAATTCTTGTCTGTCCGTCATCCTGAACTTGATTCAGGATCTCCTAAAATGAGATTCCGAAACGAGTTCGGAATCTTACGAAAGAGATTAGTAAATCATTGTTCCAATACCGCGGTCACTAAACATTTCTATTAATAATGAATGAGGAACTCTTCCGTCAATAATGTGAGTACGAGGAACTCCGCCTTTTAACGCGATTGTACAACATTCAACTTTTGGAATCATTCCACCAGCGATTGTTCCGTTTTCTATTAAACTTGGAACTGTTGGAAGTGGAATTCTTGTGATTAAGGAATCTGGGTCATTTATATCTTTTAATACGCCTGCAACATTTGTAAGCTGAACGAATTTTTCTGCTTTTAATGCAACTGCAATTTTTGCTGCTGCTGTATCTGCGTTAATATTGTAGCGATTGTTGTCTCCGTTTTCTCCAAGGGCAACTGTAGAAATTACAGGAATAAATCCTTGTTGCAACATTGTAGAAACAATTTCTGGGTGAACTTCTGTAACTTCACCAACAAAACCTAAATCAGCTCCATCTTTTTGAATTTTTTTAGCACGCAAAAGCCCTGAATCAACACCACTTAATCCTACAGCTTTTCCGCCTTCTTGAAGCAAAAGGCCAACAATTTCTTTGTTTAATTTTCCTGTAAGAACCATTTGAACAATTTCCATTGTTTCATCATCTGTGTAGCGTAATCCGTTTACAAATTTGCTTTCTTTTCCTACGCGGTCAAGCATTTTGTTAATTTCTGGGCCACCACCGTGAACTAATACAACATGAACTCCAATTGTATGAAGAAGAACTAAATCTTTCATTACTGCAAGTTTTAGTTCATCGTTTAACATTGCGTTTCCACCGTATTTTACAACAACAACTTTTCCACACCATTGTTTAAAATATGGCATTGCTTGAACAAGAACATCTGACCAGTGTTCGTTGTCTAATAATCTTCCTCTTTTTTTGTCGTCTTCAATTTCTATGTTTGTCATAATATGTTTCCTTTTGTTTTATTTTAAGTTCTGTAATCACCGTTGATTTTAACATAATCGTAAGTTAAATCACATCCCCAAGCTTTTCCTGTTCCGTTTCCGTCTTGTAATTCAATTGAAATTTCAACAGCTTCTTCTGAAAGAATTTTTTCTGCTAAATCTTCGTCAAAGTTTAATCCAACTCCATTGTGAATTACTTCAATTTTTTGAGAAGGGTCGTTGCTTGCAATTTCTACTGTTCCATCTTCTGCAAAATCAAAATATCGTTTTGCATTTTTGTGGCTAGAAAAATAAACACAAGTTGTTTCAGGTGTAAAGTCAAATCCGCTGTAGCCCATTGCACATAAAATTCTTCCACAGTTTGCGTCTTTTCCGTACATTGCAGCTTTTACTAAGTCTGAACCGATAACTTCTTTTGCAAGACCACGAGCAATTTCGTCATTTTTTGCGCCTGTAACAGTACATTCTACAAGTCTTGAAGCTCCTTCTCCGTCTGCTGCAATTTTCATTGCCATAATTGTGTTTAATTTGTTCAAAGCATAAAGGAATTTCTGGAAATCTTCGTTTTCTTCTGTGATTTCTGGGTTTCCAGCTTTTCCGTTAGCAAGAATTGTTAATGTATCGTTTGTACTTGTGTCTCCATCAACTGTCACACAGTTATATGTTGTTTTTACAGATTCTTTTAATGCTTTTTGCAACATAGGAACTGAAATTGCGCAGTCTGTTGTGATAAAACTTAGCATTGTTCCAAGATTTATGTGAATCATTCCGCTTCCTTTACACATAGTTCCAATTGTTACAGTTTTTCCACCGATTTCTGTTTGAACAGCACATTCTTTGTATTGTGTGTCTGTTGTCATAATTGCAATTCTTGCTTCTTTATGGCCTTCTTTTGAAAGTCCATCTTTTAATTGCTGAATATTATTTTCAATTTTTTCTACTGGCAATTGCTGTCCGATAACTCCTGTGGAACAAACAATTACATCATCAGCATTTATATTTAAAACATCTGCTGTAGCTTTTGCCATTCTAAAAGCAACTTCTGCACCTTGTGAACCTGTACAGCAGTTTGCGTTTCCGCTATTTACGATTGCTGCTTGAATTTTTCCATTGGATATATTTTTGCGTGTTAGTTTTACGCTTTCTGCTTGAACACGATTTTGTGTAAAAACACCAGCTGCATTACATGGTACATCAGAATAAATCAAAGCTGTATCATTTACTTTTCTACTTTCTTTAATTTTGCATAAAATTCCGTTAGCAGTAAAACCTTCTGGAGCAGTTACTCCGCCGTCAATAAATTTTAATTCAGATTGCATATTTATACACTCCAATAGAATATTTTTGCAAAATTATACTACTTTTGCATATTATTTACAATACAAGTTTAGGAGGTTAATGTGGCTCAAAATATTTTCTTCAATTTCGTGGGTATTTAATGTATAATTAATTTATGTATCATTTTATTGTAAATATTGCTGGTGGCAGCGGAAAGGCTAAAAAAACTTGGGATAAAGTAAGTTCCCTTTTGGATAAAAAAAATATTGAATATACACTTCACAAATCTGAATACGCAGGTCACGCAAAAATTATTGCAAAAGAATTAAGTGAAAGTTTTGATGAATGTAAACTAGTTGTTGTTGGCGGTGACGGAACAATTAATGAAGTTTTAAATGGTATTTCTGATTTTTCTAAAATTAGATTTGGTGTAATTCCAACAGGTTCAGGAAACGATTTTTCACGCGGATTAAAAATTCCTCGTCATTCTTACAATATCAAAAAAGCGTTAAACAATATTCTTAATTCTTCAGATTCCAAAGTTATGGATTTGGGATTATTGCGATTAGATTCTGGCAAAAAAGTTGTTTTTGGAATTAGTTCAGGAATCGGAATGGATGCAATTGTTTGCAAAAAAACTATTACTTCAAAATTAAAAGTATTTTTGAACAAAATTCATTTAGGCAAATTAGTTTATGTTATTCTGACGGTTCAAACTTTGTTCAGTATGAAAACTACAAATGCAAAAATTAAGTTTGATGACGAAGCCCCTATTGATATTAATAAATTAATTTTCTTTGCCGCTATGAATTTAAAAGCTGAAGGTGGTGGAGTAAAAATGGCTCCAAAATCTGTTTACGATGATGATAAACTTTGTTCCTGTTTGGCTTACGGAATTCCAAAATGGATTACATTTTTTTGCTTGCCGTTGCTTGTTTTGGGACTTCATTCAAAATTAAAAGGCTTTGTGGTAAAGAAATTTTCAAAAGCAGAAATTACATTAAATGATGCCTTTACAGTTCACACAGACGGTGAATATATAGAAGAAAGTAATCATGTTGTTTTTGAATGTATTCCTTCAAAATTAAAATTATTGATGAAATAGTTTTGCTGAATTGGGAACAAACTCTAAAATGATTTTTTTTCGTAGATTTTATCTGAATGTTGGGAAAGTTTCTTTATAGCTTTAGCCGCAACTTGTGGATTTTTTTCTATTAATTTAGAAAATGCTTCATTGGAAAAATGAATTAATTTGCAATCTTCTTTTGCTATTACGCAATTGCTTCTGTCTATGTTTAATAGAAAATCAATATCTCCAAAGAATGAACCTTTTTTGTAAGTTTTTGGTTCTGCTTCAGTTATTTCTTCAAGCGTTCCTTCTACTACATAATAAATTCCATCAGCTTTATCGTCTTTGTTATAAATATTTTGACCTTTGCTGATGTTGATAATTTCTTCTGTCATCAAGGCAGCTGGCTTTATAAATAGTAATTTTTTTATTGAATCAATTAAATTTGTATTTTCCTGTTGGGGAATTAAATATAATTCTGCTAGCAATAATGAATCAAAATATTGGAAGGTATAAATTAACTGAGCAAAATACATAAATAATGAAAAGAAAATGTATACTTCAAACAAAAGAATTATAAGATTGCTTAAAACTCCATAAATGGTGTTGTAATTTGCTTTGTTAATAAAAAAACTGATAACGATAACACAAATATAGAAAATTGCAACGCATAATGCGCCACTACAAAAACATATTCTCAATGGTGGTTTTGAACCAGTTCCTATTTTGTATGCAAAAACTGAAAAAATAAAAAGCACAAAGTATAAAGTAATATTTGTAATCACATTTGATAATGAACTAAATAAAACAGGGCTTAAAAATGATATTTTATCAAATAATGGCAATGAAAATAATTGTCTAGTTGTAAAAGCTGCAAAAAAGACAACTGAACTAATTATTACGATACAAATTTCACTGGCAATTGTAAGTAATTGATTTATAAAAGGTCTAGGCGGAACTTCAGTATTAAAAATTGAATAAAGTCCTTTTATGATTGTAATAAAAAGTTTTCTTGCCATCCAAATAATAAAAATAGCAAGAAGAATATTCACCCACGAAAAAGAAATTCCTTCGTAAATATTTTCAACAAATTTATTTACATCAAAAACATTTGTTAAATTATTTATTTCATGAGATATTGCTTCTACAATTTCTGGGGAAGCACGAAGAATTCCTATAAAAATTGTTAGAATCATCATTATTATAGGAATAAATGAAAAGATAAAACCAAAAGTACAAGCGGAAGCACAAGAATCCAAGTTATTCTGAATATAGAAAACACTTGTTAGATAAATCATTTGAGAAAACCGTGTAATTTTTGCTTTTATCTTATTTTTCATTTTCTAGTTAAATAAAAAAAGGTTGTCCTTAAAAGGTTAATCTAATTTATTATATCACAAAAATTTGACTTTGAAATATAAACAAAATTAGATTAACATTCTTTTATAATTGACAACCCTATAAATTAGAAGTCTGCTAGTTTTGGAGCGCGTGGATATGGAATTACATCTCTGATGTTTGCCATTCCAGTTACATAACGAAGTAATCGTTCAAAACCAAGACCAAATCCTGAGTGTGGAACAGTTCCAAACTTGCGTAAATCTAAATACCATTGATAGTTTGTCATATCCATATTGCGGATTTCACAAGCTTTAAGAAGTTTGTCGTAATCTTCTTCGCGTTCTGAACCACCAATGATTTCTCCAAGTCCAGGAACTAAAACATCAACAGCTTTTACTGTTTTTCCGTCGTCGTTTAGTTTCATATAGAATGCTTTAATTTCTTTTGGATAGTTATAAAGCATTACAGGACATTTAAAAATTTGTTCTGTAAGGAATCTTTCGTGTTCTGTTTGTAAATCACATCCCCAATATGGTTTGTATTCAAATTTGTCAGAGTGTTTTTCCAATTCAGCAATTGCTTCTGTGTAAGAAACTCTTTTGAATGGACTTTCAATAACATGAGAAAGCATATCAATAAGTCCTGGCTGAATACGCTTGTCAAAGAATTCCAAATCTGAACGACATTTTGTTAATGCCCAGTTCAATAAGTATTTTACAAATTCTTCAGCAATATCCATATCATCGTCTAAATCAAAGAATGCCATTTCTGGTTCAATCATCCAGAATTCTGATAGATGTTTTGGTGTATTTGAGTTTTCTGCACGGAAAGTAGGGCCGAATGTGTAAACACGACTTAATGCAGTTGCTAAAGTTTCTGCTTCCAACTGACCACTTACTGTAAGATTTGCTTTTTTACCAAAGAAGTCTTTTGTGTAATCTACAATTTCAGCAGCTGTTTCTGGCTTTTTACCTTTTGCTCCAGCTGTAACACCAATTTCTGCAATTTTTTCCATAGAAAGTGTAGTTACTTGGAACATTTCTCCAGCACCTTCTGCGTCACTACAAGTAATGATTGGTGTGTTTACATACTGGAATCCTCTTTCCTGAAAGAAAGTATGAACAGCATAAGCCATTTGGTTTCTCACACGGAATACAGCACCAAAAGTATTTGTTCTTGCACGAAGATGTCCGTTTTCACGAAGGAATTCCATAGATGTTGCTTTTTTCTGAAGTGGATAGCTGTCTGTTGGACATTCTCCCAATACTGTAAGATTTTCCAAAATAACTTCTACTGCTTGACCACTTGCAGGGGAAGCAATCAATTTTCCTTCTGCACGAACAGATGCACCAGTAGAAAGCTTTTTAAGATTTTCTTCTATGTTGTTTACATCTGCATTTTCAGATGGACTAGTTCTATCAAAAGTAAGCTGAATATTTGCAAAACAGCTTCCGTCATTTACATGAATAAAAACAAGATTTTTTGAATCTCTTGAAGTGCGAACCCAACCACAAATTGTAACTTTGCGACTGTCTGGGTTTGATGTTAAAATGTCTTTAATTAATTCTGGTTTCATAATGTACTATTGTAATTATTTGTTTATATTTCTTCAATATGTAAATAATTACAAAAGTGAATTTATTAAAATATATTGTCAAAAGACAAGGTGTGAGTCTTGATATTGATTTATTAAATTTGTATAATTATCGGACGCTCTTTTGGAGTTTGCATAATTATACAAAATTTCAGAAAGGACACTCATGGACAATAATAAAATAACACAGGCATTAATAAAAAAACTTTCAGGATTGGCAGAATTTAATGATCCAATCAATCCAGATTTATATACAAAATATGATGTAAAGCGTGGTTTGCGTAATGCTAACGGAACTGGTGTTTTAGTAGGACTTACTCGTATTGGTGATGTTGTTGGATATGATATTTCCGAGTCTGGTGAAAAAGTACCTGTTGATGGTCGTCTTTTATATCGTGGTTATGATGTTGTTGATTTAATAAATGATGCAGAAAAAAATGATCAATTTTGTTTTGAACAGTGTGCTTACTTGCTTTTGTTTGGGGAACTTCCAACTCAAAAGGAATTAGATTCTTTTAGAAATCTTTTGGGTGTTTGTAGAACTCTTCCTCCTAACTTTACAGAAGATATGATTATGAAAGCTCCATCAAGTGATATTATGAATAAAATTGCTCGTGGTGTTTTAGCATCTTATTCTTATGATGAAAATCCAGAAGACAGAACTGTTGCAAATGTTCTTCGTCAGTGTATTGAATTGATTTCACGCTTTTCTACACTTGCTGCTTATGCATATCAGGCAAAACTTCGTTATTACGATGGCAAAAGTATGTATATTCATAATCCTGTGCCTGAATTGTCAACTGCAGAAAACTTTTTGCACCTTATTCGCCCTGATACACAATATTCAAAACTTGAAGCAGATATTCTTGATTTGTCATTGATTCTTCACGCTGAACACGGTGGTGGTAATAACTCAAGTCTTACTGTTCATGTTGTTTCTTCTGCTGATACAGATACTTATTCTGCAATTGCTGCAGCAGTTGGTTCATTAAAAGGTCGTCGTCATGGTGGAGCAAATATTCGCGTTGTAGAAATGATGAACGAAATTAAAGCAAATGTAAAAGATTGGAGTAACGAACAAGAAATTCGTGATTATATTTACAAAATTGCTAAAAAAGAAGCATTTGATAGAACTGGTCTTGTTTACGGAATGGGACACGCTGTTTACACAATTAGCGATCCTCGTGCTGTACTTTTGCGTGATAAAGCAGAAAAACTTGCAAAAGAAAAGGGCTGCTTAGAAGAATTTAATTTGTATAAAATTATAGAAAGAGTTGCTCCTGAAATTTTGGCAGAAGTTCATAAATCTGGAAAACGCATTTGTGCAAATGTTGACTTCTATTCTGGATTTGTATATTCAATGCTTAATATTCCTACTGAATTATATACACCAATTTTTGCTATTTCTCGTATTGCTGGTTGGTCAGCACACAGAATAGAAGAAATTGTTGCTGGTGGAAGAATCTATCGTCCAGCATACAAAAATGTTAGTGAACCAAGAGATTATATCCCACTTGATGAACGCAAATAAAAATGAGTGTAGGTCGTATAGATAAAATACTTGCCCATGAAGGTTTTGGAACTCGCAAAGGAATAAAAAAGTTACTTAAAGAATGTGAAGTGACTGTAAACGGTGTGCGAGTTTTTGATTCTGGAACACAAGTAAATCCTGATAAAGATATTCTTTGTGTTGATGGGGAAGAAGTTTCCTTACGAAAAAATGTGTATCTAATGATGAATAAAGCTCAAAATGTTGTTAGTGCAAATAAAGATGGTTTGCATCAAACTGCATTTGATTTTCTTTCTGATGAATATAAAACTCCTTATTTGCAAGAACATTTGCATATTGTTGGAAGATTAGATATTGATACAGAAGGGTTGTTGTTTTTTACAACTGACGGAGCTTTAACTCATAAAATAATTTCTCCAAAAACTCATTTTCCAAAGCAATATTTTGTTAGATTAAAAAAATCTGAATCAGTAAATCGCCAAAACGAAATAAAAGATTTATTTTACAAAGGAATTCATATTCCTGCAGAA
>JAEIGA010011208.1_pt1 | contig 13613 bp, 4 predicted proteins | sample 9270691 | NCBI WGS metagenome assembly JAEIGA01 (sample SAMN17057246, study PRJNA624740) | gut metagenome | biome: biome; isolation source: fecal sample | host: Bos grunniens | place: China: Xizang | collected 2019
GCCTTGGTCTGATCCGCCTGGGGGATGGCGTAGAAGGTCACGCTGACAGTCTTGCCCGCGTAGGCACTGAGGTCGGCGCTGAGCTCGGCTCCATCGTTAAAGAGGCCGTTTCGGGTAGCGTTGCTGATGCCCAGGCTTCCTGCGTAGTAGTTGCTGAGGGGTTCACCGTTCTTACCACCTGTAGCGGTGTGCTTTGAGCAGAATGAAGTACCGTCGGAATACTTTGTAGCAGTCTCGTTTGTTCCGGCACCTGTGATGAAATCATAGTAGCACTGTGCAGCCTTCTTGTAGTCACCGGCAGCACCTCTCCAAAGATACAGGTCACCAAGCAGCATGCGCACCGGCATGAAGAGTTTCTCTGTCTCTACCTCGGTACCACTATCACCGAAACCGAACTTCAGCACCTTACCGTCTGCATCCCATGCCGGCATCGGATATGCAGCCGGATTCTCATATGGAAGGATGTCGGTGATAAGGTTAGAGATAACCTCCTCACGTGAAAGCATAGGCTGGTTCATCACCTTCTCGGCCTCACTGTGGGTGAGGATTGGTGTGGTGTAGTAAGGAATCTGGTTGTAGTTGATAGCCAACTGCAGATATGTCCATGCACGTACACTCTTGACTGCAACGTACTCAGGCAACATCAGCTTCACATTGTTCTTCTCAAGTGTAGTATCTACACGTGCGAGATAGATGTTACAGTTGTTGATGATAGAATAGTAATCCTTGACATCAAGATATTTGTTGGTCTCGACATTGAAGATTGACTTGCTCAACTCCTGGATATCCACGACAGCCTTCTTCTCGCTGATTGAGAGAAGGTCGGCACGGAGCTCGTTAAGGAGAACCTGACGGTCACCAACCTCCTGCACGCCCTTGAGAATACCCAATACAGAATATACAGAGTCGTTCAATGTCCAATTGTCAAACTCGTACTCAACGCGGTCTGACTCGACATTCAGCATATCCTCACAAGAGCTGAAACCGATAGCTCCGCAAAGAAGGAATGTCACTGTATAAATAAAGTTCTTTTTCATTGTTGTATTTTGTTTGTTCCCCCGGGCACGGGAGAGACTCCCGTGCCACAAAGGATATCGTTTCTTAGAGGTTAACCTTTACACCAAGATGGAAGCTGCTTGTCTGAGGCAACAGACCTGCGTCAACACCCTGATACAATACATTGTTATTTACAGAGAACTCAGGATCGTTACCGCTGTACTTGGTAAGAGTGAGTACGTTCTCGGCAGCACACCATACTGTGAGACCCTGCAACCAATCGGCTGTAACAGGAACATTGTATGAGAGCTTAACGTTCTTTACCCTGAAGTATGAGCCGTCCTCAATCCAACGGTCCGAGAAGCGTGAGTTACCTGTAGGGTCACCATAGGCAACAACCGGGATGTCAGTCTTCTGACCGTCAACTGTCCAGCGGTTAAGCATTGCAGATGTCTGGTTGTAGAAGTTTGAACCGCTCTCGAGCTGCTGACGATAGTAGTTGTATACATCGTTGCCGAGTGAGTAGTTGCAGTTCACATCCAACTGGAGGTTCTTGTATGAGAGACGTGTGAACACGTTACCATAGAGGTCCGGGTTTGGATTACCGATGACAACCTTGTCATTCTCATCGATACAGCCTGGGTCAGAACCCGGGTTAACGTCAACGAAGTGCATGTCACCGGCCTTGAAGTACTGCTTTGCACCTGTTGCATCGCGCTGGAAGAGACCAAGAGCCTCTGCCTCGGCTGATGAGCTGATAACACCTGCAGTCTTGTAACCGTAGAATGAACCGATAGACTCACCCACCTTGGTGATTACCTGACCGCCATATACTGATACCGGGTCGATGTTCTCGTCAAGGGCTGTAACCTCGTTCTTGTAGTGACCTACTGAAGCACCGAGCTCCCACTGCCAGTTCTTTGAATTCACAAGCTTCGCGTTTACGGTAGCCTCGATACCGGTGTTCTGAAGCTCACCGCCGTTTGCCCAGTATGTACCCATACCGGTCACGTACTGATACTGCTTCTGCACGAGCAGGTCGCTTGTTGTAGACTTGTACCAGTCGAGAGATACGCCGAGGCGGTTGTCGAAGAGCATAGCGTCAACGCCTACGTTAAGACGTGCTGTAGACTCCCACTTCACACCGTCGTTCTCTACGTTACCCAACTGGAGACCCATAGACTTGTCATAGTACTTGACAGCCTGCAGGTAGCTGCGGGCAGCAAGATAGTCGATAGCGTCGTTACCTGTGATGTCATAACCGGCACGCAGCTTGAGCATGTTTACAGGCTTTACGTTGAACCAAGACTCAGAAGACATCAACCATGCAGCCTGTACTGATGGGAAGAAGCCCCATGCAACGCCACACATCTTGAGAGCGCCGTCGGCCTTATTACCGAAACGTGAAGAAGCCTCCATAGAAGCGGCCAACTGCAGGAAGTAGCGTGTCTTGAAAGCATAATCGGCAGAAAGATACCAAGACATGTTTGTCCATACGTTCCTGTCACCCTCGCTGCTGATGTGCTTGAGACTGGTAGAAACCTCGAACTTGTTGTCACTACCAGAGTTCGCACCCGCGATAGAGTTTGAGTCGAAGTTGAAGTTTGTATAACGGAAACCACCAGTTACATCAAGGCTGTGTGCGCCGAATACCTTTGACCAATCAACACGTGTATCGCTTGAGATGGCAGCCTCCTTACCGAACAATGAACCGATGTAGTTACCGATTCTACCGTTCAATGAAGCTACATAGAAGTGGTAGAGTTCGTTGTCAGAACCTGTAGAGTAAGGCAGGTAGTACTTCTCGCTGACACGGTGCAGTGAGTAGTTGAATGTCTCGGTAATCTTGACATCGCCGAGCACGAGCTCAGGAGCTACTGTAATACCGAGGTTAGTGTACTCCAACTCGTTCTTCTGCGCATCAGAACCGTTTGTAAGGATTGTCATCGGGTTGTAGTACGAGTTGTTAGGATAAGCGACACCGGCTGCTCTTACTACATCGAATGCGAATGTATCGCTGAGATCGAGGATAGAACTCAACTCACCTGATACAGAGTAGCGGTATGGGCTAAGGAATGGAGACTTGATGGCAGCAAGTGCACCTGTTGAAGAAACAGGGAATGCTGTCTCGTCCTCACGCATACCGTCATCGAGCAACTCACGGCCTACACGGGTATAAGCAATATCGAAACGTGTAGTGAGATTGTCTGAAAGCACGATGTCCGAGTTCAGACGGATGTTCAGACGGTTGAAGTCGTTACCCTTGAGAGGAGAATCGGACATGGTATAACCGAATGAGAAGTTATACATGGCAACGTCGTCACCACCCTCTACGTTGATCTTGTAGTTCTGTGTTACAGCCTCACGGTAAACGTAATCGGTCCAATCGGTGTTGTTGTGGAACTTGTTGTAGTAGATGAAGTCCTCGTCTGTACGCAAGAATGGGATCTTGCGGTTCGCAGGAACGTCCATTGTACCGATAAGGTCGTTGGCATACAGGCGATACTCCTCGGCACCCAACATCTCCTGTGTTGTAGGAGCAAGCGCTACATTACCGTAGATGTTTGCGGTAATGCGGGTAGCCATGCTCTCACCACGCTTTGTGTTGATGAGGATGACACCGTTTGCAGCGCGTGCGCCGTAGATAGCTGCACCGTTCTTGAGAACCTTGACGTCACGGATATCGTTCACGTCAATGGCATTGAGAATATTGTTGTAGAGACCCATGTGCATGGACTCGTTACCCTCCTGCATATCCCAGATGACACCGTCAACTACAACCAGAGGCTGTGTATTGGCGTTCAGTGAGTTGATACCACGGATGAACATGACATTACCCATACCAGGAGTACCTGAACGTGTGATAGAACGGACATCGGCACCGAGCTTGCTCTGGATGTCAGCGTCTACCGAGAGAGCCCAAGAGTCCTCATCCTCGAAGCCACGCTCGGCATTGACAACGATATCCTTGTCGTAATTACCGGCGAACTTGTCAGAGTAGAGACGTACGTTGATGATGTCCCTGTTACCTACAGCCTTCTGCACAAGGAGGAACTCGTCGGTAGAGAAGTTCAACAGAGTCACATATGACGGGATGCTGAGCTTGTAACGGCCCTCGGCATCGGTCATTGCAGTGATTCTCTTATGACCGGTAGCCTGCACGCGTACACCGGGCATAGGAGTATTTGTAGCAGCATCGTATACTGTACCGGTAATAGTGCGCAACTCATTTGTCGCAGCCACCTCGACCCTTACAGAATCCTTTGCTACGTAGTCGCCAGAAATTGACTCTGACGCGTGGACTGCCGATGGCATCAACATTGCAAGTGCCACCGATAATTGCATAATTTGTCGCATATACATAGTAAATTTCATTTTTATCATTATTCTACAGGATCTTCAACCGGGATAAAGAGGATCGCGTCAAGACGGATTGAACGGTCATAAGTCTTGGTGCTACCGTCAGACTTAACCTCAAGGGTGACGGCATAATCAGTCTCTTTATTGGTCTTGTAATACTCGCAATAAGGGATTGTAATAACTGAACGAGAACCGTCCTTCTCTGTCAGGAATACGGTATCGACACGGGAAGGATCATTGTGGACATCCTTGTGGTTGGCAAGAGTCACAGTGTTTGAACCTGTTGCCTGTGTAATCTTGATCTGCATCTCATGTGCCTTGAGATCCTCTGGAGCAATGTCAGCATTGACAATGTTCTTTGGAACAACGATAAGTGCTACATTGTAGCTTGCCGAGAGCAGGTCAGGAATCTTGTAGCGTACTGTAGATGCAGCCTTGTCTGAAGAAAGCTCATAGTAACGGTTACCCGAAATCTTGACACCAAGGAATGCAGAGTCCTTGTTGATCTGAGTCTTTGAAGCAGAGTGGGTATATTCAGTACCACCGGCAATATAGATGTTCATGTTATCATCCTCGGCCTCGAGCTTGATGGTATCGTGCCACAGATCGAACATTGTATATGGAGACTTGTCAATTACCTTGAATGTACCGTTTGAAAGCTCCTTCTCAAAAATCACATTCTTCTCGAGATCATCCTTGTGGAACTCTACACGCTCGCCGATTCTGTCACCACCCTTCCATTGTGGCTTTACAGAATCAGGACTATCCACGTACATCTGCTCATACTTGCTGTATGTCATGTACTTGATGAGGTTCAAGCGCGCATATGAGTGACGCATTGAGTCACGCATCTCGGCTGTCAATGTTGTAGGGTTGGTAATCTTAGTATTGAAGTTGAAGTGCTTGTCAGATATCTTGAGCATCTCTTCCCAAACCTCGTTTGTAGGAACGTATACGGTGTATACAGAGTCCTCGCTGTTGAGGAGACCTACACCGTTCCATGAAGTGAGGAACTTGTTCTTTGTAACGAACACAGAGTCAAGGTATGTCTGCTGACCGTCCTTGATGGGGCCGATGATACTCTGGCTCTCAGAGAACTCTGTCTCATCGAACGCATAGAGGAAGTTTGCAACAGAATCGACACGTGAGTCAACACGGAGGTACTCCCAGATGTTGTACTTATACTCGGCTGGAGCGGCAATCTTGTGGAGGACACCGTTCTTTACCAAGATATTAGGCTCAGAGATCTCATGACCGTCGAATGTATAGCCGTTCACGTGGTCACCGGCAAATACGGCTACCTTCTCATTGAGAAGAAGGATCTTGTTATCCTCCTCGAGCTTGCCGTTGGCACCCTTGCGGTGGTTTGCGATATGAGCCTGCACGAAACGCTCAAAAACATTGTCGCGTGTAGAATCTACCGCAGCCTCAGCAATGAGAGAATCCTTGTTGAATGTTCCGTTCACGGGAGCCCAAAGGGTATAGACTCTTGTCTTGTTGAAGAGAGAGTCGGCACAGTGAGCACCGCAAGCGTTGAGAACAGCCATGAAGTCTGTCAATTCTGAATCAGAACTGATGACCTCGAACATTGTCTTGTCGGCATTCGGGAACTCAGGGGTTACCTTCAGGCCCTCTGAATCGTCGCATGATGAGGCAAGGAACATAGCCCCGAACAACATTGCGCCGGCAAGAATCTTATGCTTAAAAATTGTATTCATATAAAATAAGTTTTATTCTTTTATTAATGGGTCACTGCAGCTTCATCGCCACCTGTCTGTCACACGCTGTAGTGACCTCTGATAAAATTCTTTACTGCAATCAATTCAACTCTACTGATTCGTCTTCCCTCTCATATGCAGGGTTCTGGACCAGCTTGTCGTTGAAGCGCAACTCATCATAGTGGATTGGGAAGAAGAGTGCGTCAATGGTTGACATCTTACTCTTGACCACGCTTGCCTGGCTCTCGAGCTTGTCGGCCACGAACTTGATGTTATTTGTACTCTTCTCACGCAATGCCTTGCGCACGAGGTCGTACCAACGCTTGCCCTCGAATGTGAGCTCAAGAAGACGCTCCTTGAGGATGAGCTCAAGTGCACCCTCACGTGACTGGAAAGCAGACTGGCTGAGAGGCTTCTTGATGGCTGTGGTATCCATACGTGAACGTGTGTTGATTGCTTTGACGATGTCGTATGCCTTGTTGAAGTCCTCGGTACCTGCCGAAGCACGCGCAACCATAGCCTCGGCCATCATGAGCATGACGTCGGTCTGACGGTAAACGATCCAGTTGGCATCGAACTCATCAGACTTGCGGTAATCCTTTGCAGGAGAAGTCTTTGCCGTGTACTTTGCAACGATGATATCATTCTTCTCATCAGAGCTTGCGCCTGAAGATGTTGAACCTGATGTCAGTGACTTCACGTTTGTAAATGAATATGCACGGAGGTCATCGGTCTCGTAGTTCTTGCTTGCGAATGTGGCAGGAACCACAAGGGTACCTGTCTTACCCTCGACACCGTACATTGAAGCGATACCAAAGAAGCTACCGTTTGTAGCATTGTCACCCTGAACCTGAAACTCGAAGATTGACTCACGGGAGTTCTTTGTACCGAAGATGTCGTCATATACGGTACTCTTCTTTGTATCCTGAAGATCCTCTGCCTCACCCTGGTTCTGCAACAGGTTGTAAGCGTACTTTGTCTTGTCACCCTTACCACCCTTGCTCTCCTCGTACTGGCGATCCATGTTGTCAAGGATTGTCTGGCAATCCTGAACGCAGTCGTCATAGTACTTCTGGATGTTCTCGGCCAGAGCCAACTCGCTCTCTCCCTCGTAGTATGTAGCGAAGGCTGCACGCCAGAGGTTCACATCGGCCTTGATTGCAAGAACGGCATTCTCTGTGATACGGCCATAGTTCTCGGCATCAGTAGGGTAGTTTCCAGACTTCATGACAAGACCCTGTGCCTTATCAAGGTCGGCCATGATCTCATTGAGTGCCTGCAACGGGTGTACCTGTGGGTACTCCGGCATCTCATAGTCATCAAGAACGGCAACACGTGCCATAGGGATATCACGGAAAGTACGTACGAGGTAGAAGTGAGCCAACGCACGCAGGGCATACATCTCGCCAAGCACTACCTCAAGGTCACCCTCGGTAAAGTCCGGGTCACGGTCCACAACCATAGGAGCACGCTCAATCACGAGATTGGCTGTCTGGATTGCAGAATAGTATATTGACCAGTTACAGTAAGGATTCTCGTCAAGGATGTTAGCCTCCACGATGTACTTGATTTCCTTTGTGTTGTTTGCAGGGAAAGTAAGGTTATCGGCACGCAACTCACCCCATATGATTGCCTTTGATACAGCATCGGTACCGAAAAGCTTCAGGTACGCTGTAGCAAGGATACCGTTGACGTCATCCTTTGTCTGCCAATAATGCTCCTCGGTGATGACAGAGGGCGGGATAATTGTCAGATAGTCTGAACACGAACTCATCAGGGTACCGCACATCACGGCTGCCGCAACGACAAGTTTATTATATATATTGAATATTCTTTTCATAATCATCTACTTTTAGAAACCTACAGAAAGTGAAACTGTATATGAGCGTGAACGCGGAGTCTTAGAGCCGTCATAAGCAATACCACCTCCACCAGCAGCAACCTCAGGATCGAGACCGGTATACTTGGTCCAGAAACATACGTTGTCTGCAGAAGCATAGAGATTGAGGCTCTTCAGACCCATCTTCTTGATCCACTCAGGCTCGAAAGAGTAAGAGAGCTGGACATAAGAGAGACGGATGTAAGATGCGTCCTCAACGTAACGGTCGCTACCGAGGTAGTTGTATGAGTTAGAGCTACCGTACATGGCACGTGGAATCTCGGTGATATCACCCTCCTTGCGCCAGCGCCAGTTAACGGCCTTACTCTGGTTGTTGAATGTAGCCATGTTCTCATATGCCATACGCGCGCTGTTCACAACGTCTACGTCGTAACGATATGTGAAATTGGTACGGAGAGTCCACTTCTTGTAACGGAATGTGAGACCGAAACCACCCTGTGCCTTTGGATTAGAGTTACCCAAGTAAACGATATCGAGCTGGTTGATTGTACCGTCATGGTTAACGTCCTCATAGATGGCATCACCACCACGGAACTCATATCCACCGAAGGTTGTCAGCTCCTCGTTGTCGAAGAAGAGGGCAATCTTCTTTGGAGTACCGTCGGCGTTGAACACCACGTTACCCTCTGAGTCACGTACGATAGGACAGGTACCGTTGCGGCCTGCAGCCTCCTCGGCAATAGCCTTCTCCCAGTTCTTGTAGCTGTAGCGGTAAACGCCCTTGTAACGGAAACCGTAGATAGAACCGCCAGGGTTACCGATCTGTACACGTGAGAGATATGTCTCGTTTGCAGGAGCATCGTACTTACCGTTACGCTTCTCGAGGTAAGCCTCCTCAAGCTCAAGGATCTCGTTGTAGTTCTTACCTACGTTGAAGTTGAATGACACTGAGAAATCCTGTGCAAGCTTCATGTTGTTGAGACTGAAGTTGAGCTCCCAACCCTGGTTGCGCATAGAACCTGAGTTCTTGTATGCAAGTGATGAGTATCCGGTTGGAGAAGGGATGGTATAGCTTGATACAAGCTGGTCCTTTGTAGTACGGTTATAGTAGTTGAACGCACCGGAGAGCTTTCCGCCGAAGAAGCCGAAGTCAGAACCGATGTTCCACTCGTTAGTGCGCTGGCTACGGAGGTCAGTCAGACGGATACCGTCCATCTGGAACGCAGCCATGCCAAGGTAAGCAAGGTTATTGTATGAAGAGTAGCTGTTGTATGTCTTGTTCTCGCCTGGTGCATAACCGTTCAAACCCCAACCCGGACGAATTGACAACATGCTCACATACTTGCGTGCCCACTCCATCCAATCCTCGTCGATGATGTTCCAACGGGCAGATACTGAAGGATAGGCAGCCCATCTGCGGTCATCACCCAAAGTTGTGAGACCCTCACCGCGAATGGCAAGACGCAAGGCATACTTTGACTTGTAAGAGTAGTGCGCATCCCATGCGAAGCTGATGTTACGGTTCTCCCACTTGCTTGAGCTTGCACCGCTGAGCTTTGAGCCTACAGTTGTGCTGCTGATGTTACCGGTAGGAAGACCTACGGCTGTAGAGTTCTGTGAGTTACCGCTACCTGTTCTCAACTCGAACTGACCGTTCATTGTGAGGTAGTGGTCCTTATTACCCAGATAAGGAGTGAAGATGAACTGGTGACGTGTGGTGAAGTAAAGGCTCTTACCGTCATTTGACTGTGAGTTGTTCTTTACATCGGCATCCCAGTTACCCATAGAAAGTGCAGATGGTGTGTATACCGTACCTGCAGATGTTGCGGCACTGAGGTTAACCATACCACGGTACTTCAACTGTGTCTCATTGTCCTCAAGACCCAAGAGGTTGTACTCGAATGTGATCTGCGGGCTGATGTTGTAGTTTTCGGTATTATACTGTGCGATATCACCGACCGCGATAGGGTTCTTCTGGCCGTTGAGTGAGCTCTGGAGTGTATTCGCACCTTCACCGTAATTGAGCATCGCATAGTAGTCATCGGTGTTGTTGCCATAGATGTCCTGCTTGTAGATACTCATGTTAGGCATCATCCTCTGCGCCATGCTGAGAAGGTCGTCGGTATTTCTTCTCTGTGTTGTATATGTAAAAGAGAAGTCGGCGATAACCTTGATGCGCTGTGACACATAGTAGTCAAGGGCAAGACGGCTGGTGAAACGCTGGAGATACTGACCGATCACCTGACCTGTCTCGTTGCTGTAACCGCCAGAGATACGGAAGGCAGCCTTCTCACCACCACCCGAGAGGTTGAGGTTGTAGTCATTGCTGTAACCGTGCTTTGATACTGCATTCACCCAATCGGTGTTGTTATTATAGTTCTCGTACTCGGGGAATGTCTTGTCATAGTTCAACTCAGGAACTACGACTGCACTCTGGTCCCTGTTGAAGAGAGCCTGCTTGATGAGCATGGTGTAGTCGTCACCATTGAGAAGGTTGATACCATTAGGTGTCCACTTGTCCTTGAACTTATAAGAGAAGTTCACGCGTGTAGGACCACGCTTACCACGTCTTGTCTTGATCTTGATGACACCGTTTGCACCCTGAGAACCGTAAATGGCACAAGATGCGGCATCCTTCAACACCTCGATCTCGGCGATATCCTCTGTGTTGACCATAAGGAGGTCGGCAAAGGTCTCCTCTGTAGCGGTCTCAAGGTTCAATGAGCTGACGTCAACGGTAAGGATGTTGTCGTCAACGACGATAAGCGGAGTACCGCTACCACCGGCTGTGTCATCAAGCACTGAGTTACCACGGAGGCGCATCTGTGTACCTGAACCGACGTCACCTGAGTTGAACACGACGTCAAGACCGGCGATCTGACCCTGGAGGGCCTGGTCGACAGAGGTAAATGAGAGACCCTCCATGTCATCCATAGAGATCTTCTGTGTAGCATGGGTCATCTCACGCTCAAGAATGTCAAGACCACCAGAACGCTGGACTGCCTTAGCAACGATCTCAACCTGGTCGAGCACGTTGTCCTCGACCATCTTTACGTTGAAGACGGTGCGGCTACCGATAGGAAGACGCTGTGTCTTGTAACCGATATAAGTGATCTCGAGCTCATTGGCAGTACTCTTTACCACCATTGAGAAGTTACCCTCAAAGTCGGTTGAACTGTGACTGATGATACGGTCACTCTTGTCACGCTCGGTGATGTTAACCATAATCAGTGGACCTTCGGCATCACTGGTTATCGTACCCGAGATTCTCGCACCCTTTTGTGCAAACAGCGAACTGCTCAATGAGCAGAAAAGCACGAGTAATAATAAATTCTTTATTTTTATCATGGCTGATTGTGTTTATTCTACATCACTATTAATTCTCAGGCTCGGCTGAAACCTCAACAAGAATTCTATTGATTTCCTGGCCATTGTTGTCAACCTGGATCATATATTCGTTGCCATCCTCAGCGACCACTGTATCATACTGTGCAGTGAGGTTGTTGTCCTCGTCCTTCACAAGCTTCACGCGTACACCCTCATTGTTGATGAGGACCTTGTTCTCGTCAACATAAACGAGCTGCTCACGTGTGATGGCGCTATAAGCCTCGTCTGAAGACTCGAGTGGAGACATGAGGTATGCAAGGCGCATCATCTTCTCGGTACCGTCAAGGGCTGTCATCTCATACTCGCCGACGTTGGCAACGAGGTAAGACTTCTCACCCTCATCTGTTGTAACCGGCATAAGGTCAACGAGCTCACCATCGGCTGAGTAGCGACGGTAACGACCGTCGTAACCGAAGAGACCCTCATTGAGAAGAGCGCGGTCGATTGGCTGGATTACAGAGAATGAAGATGTTGCAATGTTAGGATTGTTCTTTGCAGAGTACTCGATGTCACGTGCCATCAAGTTCCAAGTCTTGCCCTCCTCGCCGGCCTTGAGGATCTTGGCCACGTTGCCCAACTGGTCCTCGACAACAACTGTGCTGTTGTCATCGGCATTTCTTACGATGGTCTCGTAGAAACGGCCTGTCTTGGCATTGATTACGGCTGTAGCGAAGCTTGCCTCAGTATATCTGCCACCGGCAGGTGAAGGAATAGAGAACGGTACATTGTCAACATATACCGAGTTATCCTGGAAGTGATAACGCAGGAAGTTGTTGAGAAGACGCATCATGGCCGCAGCCTTTGCAGGGTTCTCGTTTACGGTGTTGCCGAGATCGTCCCAAGTTGGAAGACCGTTAGCAATCTGCTCCTTGATAGCCTCATTTGAAGGCACATACACTGTATAGTGGAATGTGTTGAAGAATGGCACAAGGTTAACCAACTTACCGTCTGATGAAGAATAGAAGATTGAGTAGAGACGCATTGAGTCGTTCTTGATGGCATTGGTCTTTGCCTCTGGGAACATGATTGTCATTGTCGCCTCGAGTGAGTCCGGCATACAGAGCTCAAAGAACTCGTGGAAGATATCATCCTCCTCGGCTGAATTTGCCAAGAGGTTTGTATATACGGACTTTGTAGGAGGTGTAGGGATTGCAGACGCCTTACGCATTGGTGAGACATCACCGTAAGGAACAGTACAGTATGCGTAACCGTTCTCCTGCTCATGCAATGAACCTACAGTGATTGCAGTACCGTTCTCGATCTGCTCACCACCATAGAACTTGATGGCGTCAGGATCGCTGGTATCGACCTTCATTGTACCATAGCCCTTAGACTGATAGTACTTTCTTGGGTTCAAGGTACCGTCAGGGAGGATGATACCGTCACCTGCATCGTGAACGATGATAAGGTACTCCATGATGTCGGTCATACGGTTCTTCATGAATGCATTGCTATTGAATGTACCACCCATAGCAGCAGTAACGGTCACAGGGTTCATGTCGGTCAAAGTATCTGTAATCTCGTATGTAGCAGGATTGAACTTGTACTTCTCGGCCCACAGCTCATCTGACTTACCGTTACCCTTTGGACGCAGCTTGTCATAGCGGAATGCGTATACGGTAGGCTCGGTAGTCGAGAATGTCATAGGATCGTGGTATACGAAGTACGCGTTGTCAGGAACGATGAGGCTATACTCGGCATCCATTGCCTTGAGATAGTAGTCATAACGCAACTCGTCGATACAGAGATATGTGAGCTTCATGTTCTCATATACTGTTGTAGGAGCTGAAACGGCGCGGTAGTCGGCTGGACCGAATACATTATTCAATATATATATGACACCGTTGTTTGCAATGACGCTCTCGTCAATATGCTTCTCCTCGAGACCCATCTCGTCATGTGCATCATCCTTTACCTTATCGAACTTGCTTGGAACGCAATCCTTGAAAGATCTTTGCATAAGGTTGTTGAGCAATGAAGCGATGTTCTTGTCAGGAATCGAATCCACAGCCTGGATAAGGCTCTCCATGTCAACGATCTCAACGCCGGGAGCGAACTTCTCTACAAGGAAGGCACCTGTACCGTCTGTAAAGTACTGGTAGAAAGCCTCATCCTTTGGTACGAGCATCGCTGCCATATCGCCCTGCGAACCGAATGTGTTTGATCCCGGATCGTATGGAAGAACCTGAGGACTGATACCCTTTGAATCAAGGAGAGTATAGCTCTCGAACTCTTCTGTACAGAAGTAACGCAGGCGGAAGATACTGTCGTTTGTCTTGTGATAAGCCTGGTACTCAGCAGTAAGGGCTGCA
>JAEIGA010011209.1_pt1 | contig 13613 bp, 10 predicted proteins | sample 9270691 | NCBI WGS metagenome assembly JAEIGA01 (sample SAMN17057246, study PRJNA624740) | gut metagenome | biome: biome; isolation source: fecal sample | host: Bos grunniens | place: China: Xizang | collected 2019
ACCGTGGTGGTGCTTGAAATACTCCACAACGCCACGAACAGGCATCCAGTTAACGTGAACATTCGTAACCGACATAAAGATAGATATCTGCATCATCTCGCCCTTGATATACTCATCATCCGAGACAACCTCCGTAACAACGACACGGCCATCACAAGGCGAGAATAGCAACTCATCATCGTGAATCTGCACTCGCCTTGGCTCACGGAAGAAGGCAGCAACGAAGAACCAGAAGATGAGCAAGAATACCGACATAAACCACATAATGGCGATATGCGTGTCGATGAGGAAGTAGACAAGAGCCCAGATAGATAGGCATAACAGACCAGTGATACCAATTATCCAATATCCCTCTTTATTAATCTTCATAGTTAGGTATAGTTTTTAGGTTAGTATTCAATTAGAGTTGTGTTACAAACATCATAACACAAAGGTAGACAAAGGCGAATGGCGCCGAGAGGATAAGAGCATCGAATCTATCGAGCATACCTCCGTGACCAGGGATGAAGTTACCCGAGTCCTTAACGCCAGCGTCACGCTTGAACATCGACTCCACCAAGTCGCCAACAACACTCGACAGCGACACAACGAGTGCCAAGCCCAACCACACGAGGTAGTTACCCTCTACGACATAGGCGCCGAGTACACCCATAGCCAACGAGCCGAGAACGCCACCGAAGAATCCCTCCCACGACTTTTTTGGCGAAAGACGTGGACACATCTTATGGCGGCCGATGCTAATACCCACCAAGTAGGCAAAGACATCGTTGCCCCACACCAAGAAGAGATAGAAAAGGAAAATCCAAGGATTCCACTTATCTGGTGAGAGCATAAATGGGATGAACAACATCAACGACATTGGCAGTGCCACATAGATAACACCCATAATTGTTGATGCTATATTCTGCGTAGGGTTCTCCTTATTACGGAACACCTCAACAAAGAAGATAAGCGCAAAAGCAGCGATAGTAGCAAGCAGTACAAAAGGTAGACACTCTCCGACAACCGACTCTACACAAGGGATTGCCAATAATATTGCCGAAAATGCCGTTACGAGGAGTAGTATTGAGGTTACAATACCCATACAACGTTGTGGCATAGCCCCCTTTGCCATAGCAAGTTGATAGAACTCCCATACTCCAACAACGGTAATAAGGAGCATCAGCGCACCAAAGCCCCAGTAGCCCAAGAACGCAGCACCAAGAACAACGCCAAATAGCACCACGCCACTTGCACCACGCACCAAAAGATTTTGCAACTTATCGCTCATAATCTCTTATATTAATTCTCCGAATTCTCGACACTCTCCTCGGCTGGTGACTCTGGCTCAAGCTCCACAGCCTGCTCCGCAATCTCCTCACCACGCTTCTGCGCCGCACTACCAAGGATAGTCTCTATATCTTCAGCAAAGATAGTCTCCTTCTCAAGAAGCATATCTGCCATACGCTCAATATTCTCGCGCTCCGCCTCAACAATCTCGCGTGCCAATGCCACAGCCTCGTCAACAATGCGACGTACCTCCTCGTCGATAACCTCTGCGGTACGCTCCGAGAATGGCTTTGTGAAGGCATCACGCTGTCCCGTAGCATCGAAGAAGCTGACGTTACCCACCTTCGGACTCATACCATAGTAAGCCACCATAGCATAGGCAGTCTTTGTTGTGCGCTCCAAGTCGTTCAACGCACCCGTAGAGGTAACACCCATAAGCATCTGCTCGGCAACACGTCCTGCCACCAAGCCCGCCAACTTATGGCTGAAATGCTCGACATTGTAGTTTACACGCTCCTCGGGCAAGTACCACGTAGCACCAAGCGAGCGACCACGAGGGATGATTGTAACCTTCAACACAGGATCGCAATGTTCCAAGCGCCACATAACCGTTGCGTGGCCCGACTCGTGGATAGCCGTTGAGCGGCGCTCCGTAGCTGTCATAGGCATATTTCTACGCTCCAAACCTCCTACGATACGGTCGATAGCCGCAAGGAAATCCTCCTGCTGAACAACATCCTTATTATGACGTGCTGCGATGAGTGCAGCCTCGTTACAAACGTTAGCAATATCAGCACCTGCAAAACCTGGAGTCTGCTTTGCGAGGAACTCTCTGTCGAGCTTATCGTCGAGTTTCAACTTACGGAGGTGTACCTCGAAAATCGCCTGACGCTCCTTAACATCAGGAAGACCAACCTCGATCTGACGGTCGAAACGTCCTGCACGCATCAGTGCCTTATCCAAGATATCTACACGGTTAGTAGCCGCCAAGACGATAACTCCGGCATTGGTCTGGAAGCCATCCATCTCGGTAAGGAGCTGATTGAGAGTATTCTCACGCTCATCATTACCCGAGAAACCAGAGTTCTTACCTCGCGCACGGCCGATTGCATCAATCTCATCAATGAATACGATACAAGGTGCCACCTTCTTTGCCTGCTCGAAAAGGTCACGAACACGCGAAGCACCAACACCTACGAACATCTCGACAAAGTCGGAACCCGAAATAGAGAGGAAAGGTACATTTGCCTCACCAGCAACAGCCTTTGCCAAGAGGGTCTTACCCGTTCCTGGAGGGCCTGCCAGAAGCGCACCCTTTGGAATCTTCGCACCCAAAGCGCGATATTTGTCCGCCTTCTTGAGGAAGTCGACAATCTCCATAATCTCTATCTTGGCCTCCTCCAAGCCTGCCACGTCCTTAAACGTAACACGCTCCTTGGAGTTCTTATCCGACATCTGCGCACGTGCCTTACCCACATTCATAATGCCGCCACCAGCACCACCGCCAGCGTTGCGAGCCATTGAGCGCATAATAAACACCCACACAAGGATGATGAGCAACCAAGGGAGGAAGTCGATAATATAGTCACCCCAACCCTTCTCCGAGCGGCTAAACTTCACCACGACATCCTTCGCCTCTGGGTTAAGCTCCTTTGCCGCAGCCTCGGCCTTTGCCAAACGCTCGGCGAAATACTGAATATCTCCACTTGTATTGTAGACTACCTGCGCACCAGATAGTGGCATATTCTGAAAACGCTCATCCGACTGTGCGAGCGACTCAACCTTATCGGCGTAGATATAGACCTTCGCATCAGCCTTATCCTTAACCTCGATACGCTCCACATATCCACGCTCGACAAGCTCCTCAACCATATTCCAATCGCCATCCACAGGGCGAGGGTCGGAGCCTCCGAACATCGAGTAGCCAATGATAACAAAGGCTACTACAACCCAAAACCACATAAAATTAAAACGTGGTTGAGGGAATTGCCTCTTATTTTTTTCCATACTCACGTATTAAATTAGTAATGCGTAACCAACGCACTACTAACCCCTTTTATTACTCACCAAAGTCGTAACGCTTCATAGGCGCATCAGCCCAAAGCTCCTCAAGACGGTAGAAGTCACGAAGTTCTGTCTGGAAAATATGTACGATAACATCGCTATAATCCATAGCAATCCAGAATGAGTTCTGACGGCCCTCAACGCGCACTGGCCACTCGCCCATAACCTCGAACACCTTATCCTCGATACCCTGCGAGATAGCATCTACCTGCGTTGTTGAATCGGCGTGGCAGACAACAAAATGAGAGCAAATAGCACCATCAAAACCCGAAAGGTCCAAAGATACGATACCCTGCGCCTTCTTGTCATCCATAGCCTCAACTATCGTGTTTACCAACTTGTCAAAATTCTCCATAGTAAAAGTCTAATAATCAAAGTTTATTTATGTCCGCCAGCGTATTCTCTACACGCGCGTGGCGTACAACGTTTATACAATATCCTCGCAAAGATAGTAAAAAAAGTTGAAAAAAGAAATAAATCGATTGGTTTATTTCGGAATCACACAACCTAATCCAACATCAATACCTCAAATTCCTACAATCCTCCCTACAACGAAGCAGTGAGGATGGCACATTTCAGCACCATCCCCGCTACTAAATTTTGTCAATTATTGACAATTTTCCGTTGTAGAAAAATTGACTAAACAGGATCCTGTTTTACGCACTCCATAATTGTCTTGCAGAGCGCCTCAACAATCGAGAGTTTTACGTAAGTTCGGCTTACGGCAAGAGCCACACGACGCGATGTTGCGCCCTTAGCAATACTCTTCACACGGTTGCGGCGAGCAAGCGGAATAAACTCAAGAGCCATCTCTGGAATAATGGTCATACACGAGGTACAATCGACCATTCGCATAAGCGTATCGAGCGAGCCTGACTCGAAGTAGAAGTGCGATGGAATCTCGTGTGCAGCCTGACAAAGTTCAAAAATCTGGTCACGCATACAGTTACCTCTACTCAAGAGGATAAGGTCCTTAAAATCAATATCTTCGATGCGGATATTCGAACGCTCGAAGAGTGGGTGCGATGGCGACACATAGGCATAGAAGTGGTCGCTGAAAAGGTCGTGTTCCGTAATACCCTCACCGCAGGTTCCCGACGCCACAAGAGCCGCATCAATACGGTCGGTTTTTAGTGCCTCGATGATATCCGCCGTCACCATCTCGTGAATCTCAAGCTCCACCTTTGGATACTCCTTTATGAAGGTTGGGATAAACTTATGAAGAAGGTATGGCGCAATGGTTGGGATGACACCAAGACGCATCTTTCCCGAGGTCTCGCCACGCATCTCCGCAACCGACTCGCGGATATAATTATACGAACGAAGTGCCTGTCGTGCATTCTCCAAAACCACCTCCCCCACAGCCGTAGGGATAATCGGCTTTTTAGTACGATCGAGAAGCACCACACCAAGTTCATCCTCGAGCGCCTTAATCTGCATCGAGAGCGATGGCTGGGTGACGAAGCAATGCTCTGCGGCAACAGAGAAACTACCACAATTGGCCACTGCCAAGAGATATTCAAGCTGAATAATTGTCATAAGATTATAAGTTTTACACAATCCTTTAATGCAAAGTTATAAAAAAAATCTATAATTAACACTTTACTTTAGTAAATTTCACAAAATTTTCTTATTTTTGTCGCCTACGAGCGTATACATATAAGTATCCGTAAAAATCACACAACGAAAATTTACATTTACAATGGGAAAGAAGATAATACTTACAGGAGACCGTCCAACAGGAAAACTACATTTGGGACATTTCGTAGGCTCGTTGAGCCGCCGCGTAGAGTTGCAGAATTCAGGCCTCTACGACAAGATATTTATTATGATTGCCGATGCACAGGCGCTTACCGATAATGCCGACAATCCAGACAAGGTGCGCGAGAATATTATCGAGGTGGCTCTCGACTACCTCTCTTGCGGCATCGACCCTACGAAGTCGACAATCTTCATTCAGTCATACGTTGCCGAGCTTACGGAGTTGGCATTCTACTATATGAACCTCGTTACTGTTCAGCGCCTTCAGCGTAACCCTACGGTAAAGGCCGAGATTCAGATGCGTGGCTTTGCCGAGAATAACAACGAGGAGGAGAATCAGCAGCGCAAGGGTACGCCTGTTGGCTTCTTCACCTACCCTATCTCACAGGCTTCGGATATCACAGCATTCAAGGCTACGACAGTTCCCGTAGGTGCCGACCAGGAGCCTATGATTGAGCAGACACGCGAGATTGTGCATAAGTTCAACTCGGTATATGGCGAGACACTCGTTGAGCCAGAGATTATGCTTCCAACGAACTCGGCTTGTTTGCGCCTTCCAGGTATCGACGGCAAGGCAAAGATGTCGAAGTCGCTTGGCAACTGCATCTACCTTTCGGACTCGCCAGAGGATATCAAGAAGAAGGTTATGAGTATGTACACCGACCCTGACCACCTCAAGATTACCGACCCAGGTAAGGTGGAGGGTAACTGCGTATTCACATACCTCGATGCCTTCTCTCGCCCAGAGCATTTCGCGAAGTATCTCCCAGAGTACGAGAATCTCGAGGCTTTGAAGGAGCATTACCGTCGCGGTGGTCTTGGTGACGTGAAGTGCAAAAAGCTGCTTATAGCGGTATTGGAGGAGCTATTGCAACCTATCCGCGAGCGCAGAAAGTACTACGAGCAGCATATCGAGGAGGTTTACGATATTCTTCGTCGTGGCTCGGAGGAGGCACGCGCCGCAGCTGCCGAGACGTTGAGCGATGTACGCCGTGCTATGCGCATCAACTACTTCGAGGACCGCGAGCTTATCGAGCGTCAGGCTGCAGAGTTCCGCGCGAAGAATCAGTAAGACTCTTCGCACAGGGATTAGTATGGCTACTAATTAACTATAACCCCAACAATGATTAAACTCGAACAAAACATAAAGGATAGGATATATCAAGTATACCTCACCCTTACACACCGCCTCTCGGAGTCGCAGGCGATGGCTATCTTGGCCATTGTTGTGGGATTGTGTGCGGGTGTAGGAGCCTTTATCTTCAATACGTTGCTCCACACTATCACACACCTTCTCACGTCGTGGACTCCCGAAGATCAGGCGCAGTGGTTGTACTTGATATACCCCGCAATCGGTATCATCTTGGCGACTCTTTTCGTGAAGCATATCGTTAAGGATGGTATCTCGGAGGGTGTTACGCGAGTGTTGTATGCGATGTCGCGTACCGACTCACGCATCAAGGGACATAACACCTGGACCTCTATCGTGGGTGGTGCTACGACCATTGGTTTTGGTGGTTCGGTAGGTCCTGAGGCACCTATCGTACTTACGGGTGCGGCCATAGGCTCGAACATCGGTAAACTCGCACGCCTGAACTACAAGAACATCACGTTGTTGCTCTGTTGTGGTGCTGGTGCTGCGGTGGCGGCGGTCTTCAAGGCTCCGATTACGGGTGTGGTCTTCGTTCTGGAAATTCTGATGCTCGACATCACCTCGAAGTCTATCATCCCGCTGCTTATGGCATCTATGACCGCGACTATCATCTCGCTGTCGCTGCACGGCTTCTCGCCTATCTACGCCGTGTCGCTTACAAGTAGCGATATGTTTCAGGTGGCACAGGTGCCGTTGTTTGCACTCTTGGGATGTTTCTGCGGTGTTATGGCATACTACTTTACGTCAGTTAACTCGAAGGTCGGTGGCTTCTACAAGTCTATCCACGAGCAGTGGCGTAAGTGGCTTTATGCGGGCCTATCGCTTGGTATCTTGATTTTCATCTTTCCACCACTCTATGGCGAGGGCCACAACAGCTTTAGCTCGTTGATGAATGGCAATACTGCGGAGCTCTTCAACAACACACTCTTCTACACCTTCAGCGATGCCGATTGGTTCCTAATCATCTACCTTATCGCCATTATGCTCTTTAAGGTTGTGGCTATGGCTACTACAAATGCTGCGGGCGGTGTCGGTGGTACCTTCGCCCCTTCGCTCTTCGTGGGTGCCTTTGCCGGTGCCTCATTGGCGGTTATCTGCCGCGCGGTATTTGGCTGGGAGATATCCATTACCTCATTCACACTGGCTGGTATGGCGGGTGTTATGTCGGGCGTTATGAAGGCCCCTCTTACGGCAATCTTCCTTATCGCCGAGCTCTCGAATGGCTACGGATTGTTCATCCCGCTGATGATAGTATCGTGTATCTCGTTTGCCGTAAACTATGGCCTTGACCGCGACTCTATCTACACCAAGCAGTTGCGTATGCGTGGTGAGCTTCTCACCCACGATAAGGACTCTTCGGCATTTGTATTCTTGCGCCTCGACCAGCTTATGGAGACCGACTTTATACGTCTGCGCGAGTCTATAACCTTGGGCGACGTGGTGAATATCATCTCGAATGCCCGCCGTAACATCTTCCCTGTGGTGGATAATCAGGATAAGCTACTCGGCGTGGTGCAGCTCGATGACCTACGTCACGATATGTTCGACCGCGACAAGTGGGGCAAGTCAATTATGCACTATATGATTCAGCCACCAGATAAGATTCTCGAACACGAGATGATTCAGAGCATTATGCCACGCTTCGAGCAGAGCAACACGTGGATGCTTCCTGTGGTGGATAAGGAGAATCACTACTTGGGCTTTATCGCCAAGTCACAAATCTTGAATGCCTACCGCGAGGCTTTGGTTAACGTTTCGCAGGCAGACTAAAAACTTTGGAATTAGTAATAAAAAACGAATATAACTTATGGCTTTACAATGTGGAATTGTAGGACTTCCTAACGTAGGTAAGTCGACACTATTTAACTGTTTATCAAACGCTCGCGCCCAGGCTGCGAACTTTCCTTTCTGTACTATCGAGCCAAACGTAGGCGTTATCACCGTACCTGATGAGCGTCTTACGAAGCTCGTAGAGATTGACAACCCAAAGCGCGTGGTGCCTACGACAATCGAGATTGTGGATATCGCAGGCTTGGTTAAGGGTGCTTCAAAGGGCGAGGGTCTTGGTAATAAGTTCCTTGCAAACATCCGTAACACCAACGCTATTATCCACGTATTGCGCTGCTTCGAGAACGATAACATCACACACGTTGATGGCTCGGTAGACCCTGTACGTGATAAGGGCATCATCGATACAGAGCTTCAGCTTAAGGACCTTGAGACTATCGAGAACCGTATCGGTAAGTGCCAGAAGCAGGCCGTAGCGGGCGATAAGGTTGCAAAGCGTCAGTACGATATCTTGTGCCGCTATAAGGAGGCTTTGGAGCAGGGACTCTCGGCTCGTACCGTGGAGCTTACTGCCGAGGAGCGCAAGGTGGTCTACGACCTCAACCTTCTTACCGACAAGCCAGTGTTGTACGTATGTAACGTTGACGAGAGCGCTGCACTTACGGGTAATGCCCACACCGAGGCTGTTAAGGCGGCTATCGCATCGGAGCGTGCCGAGATGCTTATCGTAGCGGCATCTGCCGAGGCGGATATCGCCGAGTTGGAGACCTACGAGGAGCGCCAGATGTTCCTCGAGGATATGGGACTTAAGGAGTCGGGCGTAAGCCGTCTTATCAAGGCTGCGTACCGTCTTCTCGACCTTCAGACCTTCTTCACTACGGGTGCTGACGAGAGCCGTGCGTGGACCTTCCGCCGCGGTATGAAGGCTCCAGAGACTGCGGGTATTATCCACACTGACTTCGAGCGTGGCTTTATCCGTGCCGAGGTTATCAAGTATAACGATTATGTGGAGCTTGGCTCGGAGCGTGCTTGCCGCGAGGTTGGTAAGATTGGCATCGAGGGTAAGGAGTATGTTGTCGAGGATGGCGATATTATGCACTTCTTGTTCAACGTATAATCTATAACAACTTAAAATTTTAACACTATGAACAACCTTTGGAAATATATCATCATAGCCTCTGCCGTTGTGCTTTCGGCTATGGTTTTGGCTGCTGCATATACCCAGCGTTCACGCGCTATGACAGGCACTATCGCTGTTACGGGCCTTGGCGAGACGGAGTTTACATCCGACATCATTGTTATCAATGGTAGCATCGAGACGGAGAACTACGACGCTGCGGAGGGCTATCGTAAGTTGGAGCAGAATCGCAACGATGTCATCAGCTTCCTTGTTGCCAAGGGCGTAGACGTGGAGGCTATCAAGTTCACTATGCCTTCGACCTACAAACTCTCGGAGTCGGTGTACGAGGATGGTAACTACATTGGCTCACGCTTTGCGGGTTATAACCTATCGCAGTCGTTCAGCATCGAGTCTAACAACGTGGAGGCTGTGGAGAATGCCGCACGCGAGCTTCCTTCGCTTCTTGCAAAGGGCATCGCAATCGAGGTTTACAACCCACAGTACTACTTCTCGAACCTCGAGAGCGTGAAGCTCGACCTTATCGCTGCTGCTGCGGCCGATGCTCGTGAGCGTGCGCTTAAGATTGCCGAGAACTCGGATGCCGAGCTTGGCAACCTCGCTATGTCACGCGCTGGCGTATTCCAGATTACCGCTGCTACGGGCGATGAGGAGTTCTCTGCTGGAGGCTCGTTCAACCTCTCATCACGCGATAAGAAGGCTCGCGTTACGGTACGTGCCGAGTATAAGATTAAACACAAAGCAAAATAATTTTTTTCGAACTATAAAACATTTTGAGATAATATGAAACGTGAAGTAAGAGTACGTTTTGCGCCAAGCCCTACAGGCCCACTTCATATCGGTGGTGTGCGCACTGCACTATATAACTACCTTTTTGCACGCCGTCACGGCGGTAAGATGATTCTCCGTATCGAGGATACCGACTCACAGCGCTTCGTGCCTGGTGCCGAGGAGTATATCATCGAGTCGTTGAAGTGGTGTGGTATTGAGATTGACGAGGGTGTTGGCTATGGTGGTCCACACGCTCCATATCGTCAGAGCGAGCGTAAGGAGATTTACCTTCAGTACGCCAAGCAGCTTATCGACGCAGGTTGGGCATACTACGCCTTCGACACCCCAGAGGAGTTGGATAAGCTTCGTGCGGAGGCGGAGGCTGCGGGTAAGACCTTCGCATATAACCACGAGGTACGTGAGCAGCTTGTAACATCACTCCGTCTTTCGAAGGAGGAGGTTGAGGAGCGTATAGCACGTGGCGACCAGTGGGTAGTACGCTTCAAGATGCCAAAGAACGAGGTTGTGGCTATGGATGACCTTATTCGTGGTCACGTGGAGATGAATACCTCGACATTGGATGATAAGGTGCTCTACAAATCTGCCGATTCACTTCCAACATACCACCTCGCAAATATCGTTGACGACCACCTTATGGAGATTTCGCACGTTATCCGTGGCGAGGAGTGGTTGCCATCGTTGCCATTGCACTACTTGCTCTATCGCGCCTTTGGTTGGACAGAGTCGCAGCCAGAGTTTGCACACCTTCCACTTTTGTTGAAGCCTACGGGTAGCGGTAAACTCTCAAAGCGTGATGGCGATAAGATGGGCTTCCCTGTATTCCCACTCTTCTGGACATCACCTACGGGCGAGACATCACGTGGCTACCGCGAGGATGGCTACCTTCCAGGAGCCTTCATCAATATGTTGTCGCTTCTTGGTTGGAATCCAGGTACCGAGCAGGAGATTTTCACTATGCAGGAGCTTATCGACTCGTTCTCACTTGACCGCGTATCGAAGGCTGGCGCACGTTTCCAGCCTGATAAGGCAAAGTGGTTCAATGCACAGTATATGCACTCTCTCACAGCCGAGGAGTTTGCACCACTTATGCAGCCTATCTTGAAGGCTAATGGCATCGAGGCTACGGATGAGCGTGCGGGTAAGGCTGCCGAGATTATGAAGGAGCGTATGACACTCACAACAGATATGTGGGACTTGACATCGTTCTTCTTCGTAGCACCAACGGAGTATGAGGAGAAGCTCGCGAAGAAGCAGTGGAAGGGCAGCAACCCAGAGATGTTGGCAGAGTTGCGTGGTGTATTGGAGGCTATCGACGACTTCTCGAAGGAGAATACCGAGGCTGTGGTACGCGAGTGGATTGAGAAGAAGGAGCTTGGCCTTGGTCAGGTTATGAATACATTGCGCCTTGCGTTGGTAGGAGCTGGTAAGGGCCCTGGAATGTTCGACGTTACGGAGTTCCTCGGCAAGGAGGAGACCTTGAAGCGTATCGACGCTATTATTGCAAACCTTAAACCTATGGAGTAATGGAGATTTTACAGCATATCTGGGGCTCAACACCCGAGGGTGAGGGCATCATCCTCTACACTATGCGCAATAGCCGTGGCTCGGAGGTACAGCTTTGCAACATTGGCGCCTCTATCGTCAGTGTTAAGTTTGCTGACCGCGATGGCAATATCGACGATGTAGCACTCGGCTATGAGAATCCGTTGAGCTACATTGGCGATGGTGCTGCGAGTGGCAAGTCGGTAGGTCGTGTGGCTGGCCGTATCGCCCGCGGACATATGGTTATCGATGGTGTGGAGTATCGCCTTGAGGTTAACAACGGCCCTAACCACCTTCACGGTGGCTCGAAGGGCTTTGCAAACCGCTATTGGGAGGGCCGCGTGGAGACTAACCGCGTGGTATTCTCATACATCTCCGAAGATATGGAGCAGGGCTACCCTGGCGAGTTGGTTGTGGAGGCTGTCTACGACTTCGACGATGAGGATAACCTTGAGATTACATACCTCGCAAAGAGTTCGAAGAATACGGTTGTGAACCTCACGAACCACCTCTACTGGAACCTCGATGGCGAGGGCTCGGATAGTACGATTCTCGACCACGAGCTACGCCTAAACTGCTCACAGGTGTTGGAGATGGATACCGTGCAGATTCCTACGGGTAAGCTCCTCGATGTTAAGGGTACGGCTTTGGACTTTACCTCGTGGCGACGTTTTGGCGATGAGATTGACTCGGAGTTCAATAATATCCGCACCTACCACGGCTACGACCACTGCTTTGCTGTTGATGGCTGGAAGAAGAACATCCTTCAGGAGGTTGGCGAGTTGCGCTCAAAAAAGTCGGGACGTAAGGTCACGGTACTCTCGTCGCAGCCTGCAGCCGTGATGTACACCGGTAACTGGCTTGCTGGCGGATGCCCAAAGACCAAGTCGGGCAAATACTACAAAGATTATGCTGGTGTGGCTATCGAGTGTCAGGGCTTTAGTGATGCTGTGAACCACCCAGAGTTCCCATCTATCGAGCTTAAGGCCGATGAGTTGTATTGCAATAAGATTGTCTTTAAACTCGGGACATTCTAAATAATTAGACTATGAAACGACTATTGACATTAACATTTGGAGTTCTACTCTTTGTATCGTGCGTTCGTGAGGATGTAAACAACACTGTGGCAACAGACTCTGCGGCGAAGATTATCGGTAACGCGGAGGGTGCCGTGCGAGATATCCTCTTGGTGAAGGTTGACGATGCGGAGCGCAGCCTTGAGATTGAGGGGGCAACGATAGAGCCAATGTTTCCACGTAACGGCAGCGACCTCGACCGCTGGGTTAAGGTTTGCCTTGCGGAGGGAAGCAATCTTGAGTCTATGGCCCAGAGCATCGCCAAGATGACGGGCGTAGAGATTGTGGAGTATAGCACATTCATCAAGCGCGATAGGGTTATGAGTTCGGGAGTTGCGGCATCGCGCCCCGAAGCCACACGCTCTGCAGAATACCCCTTCAACGACCCTGAGCTTCCTTGGCAGTGGCACTATCAGAACGATGGCTCGCTATCGGAGGATTCGAAGGCGGGTGCAGATATCAACCTCTTCAACGCCTGGAAATACACCACAGGAGATAACCGCGTGGTGGTGGCTGTAGTTGACGGCGGTATTATGGTTGAGCATCCCGACTTGAAGGATAATATGTGGGTTAACGAGGCGGAGAAGAGTGGCCTTACGGGTGTTGATGACGATGGTAATGGATATGTGGATGACATCCACGGCTGGAACTGCGTTCGTGACTGTGGCGATGTTACGGCCGATGCTCACGGCACACACGTGGCAGGTACTATCTCGGCAGTGAACAACAACGCCTTTGCAGGTTGTGGTATCGCTGGAGGTACGGGAAATGGCGATGGCGTACGTCTTATGTCTATCCAGATTTTCGAGAACGAGGAGGGCTGCTACTCACACCAGATTGCCAAGGGTATTCGCTATGCTGCCGATAATGGTGCTGCGATTGCTAATAATTCGTGGGGCTACAATACGGGCGACTATTACAGCGATGATGAGTACGTGCTTTATTGCGGCGTTGTTCAGGAGGCTATCGACTACTTTAAGACTAAAGGTGGCTTGGAGGGCGTTATGGATGGCGGTCTTATGATTTTCGC
>JAEIGA010011210.1_pt1 | contig 13611 bp, 9 predicted proteins | sample 9270691 | NCBI WGS metagenome assembly JAEIGA01 (sample SAMN17057246, study PRJNA624740) | gut metagenome | biome: biome; isolation source: fecal sample | host: Bos grunniens | place: China: Xizang | collected 2019
GGGCATCTCTGTCTCGCTAACGGTGAGAGTGATACCCTCCTCAATGGTAGCATATTCGCTATTGTAGAGAGCCTCGTACTTTGCAGCGATAGCCTTGAGCTCCTCAACACCCTCCTGGGGAAGTGTGAGCACAACCTCGCAGCTTGCGGGGATGGCGTTGCGCATATTGCCACCATTCCAGCTGGCGAGCACCACGCCACACTCATCCATTGCCTCGCGCACAAAACGCGCCATCAGCTTGTTGGCATTGCCACGGCCTGCATTTATCTCAAGACCCGAGTGGCCACCACGCAAGCCCTTGAGCTGCACACGGACAGCCACATCAGCATCATCGCTCTCCTCGTCCATATACTCCATTGTAGCAGTAATATCAAGACCGCCGGCGCAACCGATGTAGAGAACGCCCTCCTCCTCTGAGTCAAGGTTCAGCAACAGCTCGCCATTGAGCTCGCCACCCTTGAGACCAAAAGCACCAAACATTCCTGTCTCCTCATCGGCTGTGATGAGAGCCTCCAGAGGACCGTGCTGCAACGAGCTATCCTCCATAATAGCCATAATGGCAGCAACACCAAGGCCATTGTCGGCACCAAGCGTTGTGTCATCGGCATAGAGCCAATCGCCCTTTACAACAGTTGTAATGGGATCATTAATAAAATCGTGCTTGCTATCAGGTGTCTTCTGGGGCACCATATCCATATGTGCCTGAAGAATTATACCCTTGCGGCCTTCGAGGCCCGGAGTAGCGGGCTTGCGCATAATAATGTTGCCGGCCTCATCCTGCCAAGTCTCAACATTGATACTCTTGCCAAAATCGAGCAGGAACTTCTGTATTTTCTCGAGATGACCCGAGGGGCGGGGCACCTGTGTCAAAGCCTCGAAGTGTTTCCACACCTCACGGGGCTGCAAATCTTTAATTGTAATTGCCATAAAAACTGTTTTTAAAATATCAATTAATCCTTATTTAATATTTAACACAGCAAACTCAACGCTTGCCGGCACGCAAAGCCTTAATCTGCAGCGATGCAATACCATAGATGCCAAGCAAGGCAACAAGCAATGTTTGCGTGCTATGTACTATCAACGCAAAAACCTGGGCATCGGTTGTGGAAACACCATAAAGAACCATAATGCTTATTATCGCAAAATGCCAGGGCCCCGCACCATTAGGGGTGGGCACCACCACAGCAATGCTACCTGCCACAAACAACAGCAAGCCGGCAGCCACCGACAGTCCCGAAGTGAAACCAAAGCAAAAGAAGCAGAGATAGAACTGCATAAAGTAGCAGAACCATATACCCACAGTCTCAAGCATAAAGAGCCGGCCATTTTTCATTTTTCCAAGGGAGAGCAAGCCTTCGGCAAAACGGGAGACAAACGACTTTATACGTTTCCACACCGATAGTTTGCGCAGCAAAAATAAGAACAACAGCAGCACTGCCGCCACCGAAAGCGCCACCACAGCCACGCCGCCCAGTGAGAGTGAGCCACCGGGCACACTAATGCCCACATCACTTATAAAGTTGCTGAACACCTGCCACTGCAATGCCACCGCCGCAACAGTTATGAGCAGCACCATAAGAGTGTCAATGAGCCTCTCCGTTACCAAAGTTCCCAAGGCGTGAGCAAACGGCACCTTGTCATAGCGCTCGAGCACCACACAGCGCGACACCTCGCCCACACGCGGCAGCACAAGGTTGGCCGCATAGGCTATGTAGACCGAATTAACGCAGTCTGAAGCCGAAGGGTTATAGCCCAGGGGAGCAAGAGTAAGTTTCCAGCGCCACCCCCTTATAACGTGGCTCATTACACCAAAAAAGGTAGAAAGCAAGAACCAAAAGAGGTTCATCTCCTTTAAGCCGGCCCACAGTTGCGAAAAGTCGAACCCCTCATACACCACATACAGAATGAGCGCGCCCAACAGCAAGGGCACGACTGTTTTTATAGTGTAATTGAAAATCTTTTTCACAACTTTGGAAGCATTTTTAATTGTTTTCGTTACCTTTGTGCGTCTTATGCAGGCAAAATGCCGACTTTTAATGCGGCTAACATTGCAAAGATAAACAATATATTGAAGAAAGTCAGCTTTTTTAAGCATATTTAAATAAAAAAAGAAAGCACCGATGAAAGCCGTAACAGCAAAGAAGAGATTGGGACAGCATTTCCTCACTGACTTATCAATAGCCGGTAGAATTGCCGACACCGTTGATGTGTGTCCCGGCATACCAGTGCTTGAAGTTGGCCCCGGAATGGGCGTGCTCACACGTTTTCTGCTCGAGAAGCCGCACAGGATAAAAGTTGTGGAGCTCGACGAGGAGTCAGTAGCCTATCTGCGCAGCAACCTTCCCCAGCTGCAGGAGGAGAACATCATTCCCGATGATTTCTTGAAGATGCACCTCGACCGCCTCTTTGGAGGAGAGGAGTTTATGCTCATTGGCAACTACCCCTACAACATCTCAAGCCAGATATTCTTTAAGATGCTCGACTACAAGGAGTTTATCCCCTATTGCAGCGGAATGATTCAAAAGGAGGTTGGCGAGCGCCTTGCAGCCCGCCCGGGCACCAAGGCATACGGTGTGTTGAGCATATTCGTGCAGCTGTGGTATGATGTGGAATACCTTTTCACAGTAGACGAGAATGTCTTTTCTCCCCCGCCAAAGGTGAAGAGCGCCGTGGTGCTTATGAAGCGCAACAGCCGCACCGGAATTGGCTGCAACAGCGAGCTCTTCAGGCAAATTGTAAAGGGTACCTTCAACCAACGACGCAAGAAGTTGCGCAACTCAATACAGCAGATTGTGGGCAAGGAGTCGCCACTGCTGGCCGACCCCATCCTTGACAAACGCCCCGAGCAGTTGTCGATAGAAGACTTCATTGAGCTTACAAACAAAGTTGAACACCATTTGGCATAATAGGCAGAGAAGAATATGACCAAGGATTTCATCAACCACATAAAGGAGCTTATAGAGCAGAAAGACTCGGTGCTGCTGCAGGAATTCGTATCCAAGCTACACCCTGCCGACATTGCCGAAATATGCTTGGAACTCACCATTGAACAGGCGCGTTTCCTCTATCGCCAACTCGACAACGAGAAGGCGGCCGACGCCCTCACCGAGATGGATGAGGACCTTCGTAATGAACTTCTCGAGGAGCTCCCCTCCGAGGCCATCGCAAAGCGTTTCGTGAACTATATGGACACCGATGACGCTGTTGAGATTATCCGCGACCTCGACGAGGAGAAACAAGAGGAGGTGCTTCTGCACATCAAGGATATTGAGCAGGCCGGCGACATTGTAGACCTTTTGCAGTATGACGAGGACACCGCCGGTGGTCTTATGAGTACCGAGATGGTGGTGGTGAACGAGAACTGGAGTATGCCCGAGTGTCTTAAGGAGATGAGACAGCAGGCCGAGGAACTCGATGACATATACTACATTTACGTTGTTGATGACGATGAGCGCCTTCTTGGCCTCTTCCCATTGAAGAAGATGATTACCAGCCCGTCGGTGTCAAAAGTGAAGCACGTGATGAGCACCGAGGTGGTGAGCGTAGATGTGGACACCCCAATAGACGAGGTAACAATGCTCATTGAGAAGTATAACCTTGTGGCAATTCCCGTTGTAGACAAGATTAACCGCCTGGTTGGACAGATTACTGTCGATGACGTAATGGATGAGGTGCGCGAGCAGACCGAGCACGACCAGCAACTGACTGCCGGTCTTACCCAAGACGTGGAGACAAGCGACAGCGTCTTTGTGCAGACAAAGGCACGCCTTCCCTGGCTCATCATTGGTATGCTGGGAGGTATTGGCTCTTCAATTCTTCTCAACTGCTTCACCAACACACTTGGCAGCCACCCCGAAATGGCACTCTTCATTCCCCTGCTTGCCGGTATGGGAGGAAATGTAGGCACCCAGTCATCGGCAATAACCGTTCAGGGCCTTGCCAACAATTCACTCAACTCGCAGCACATTTTCAAGCATATCCTAAAAGAGATGGTAGTGGCCATTGTAAACGCCACCATTCTGTCTCTTATGGTCTATATCTACAATTTCTTCATCTATGGAGCTGTAGACATCGTTACGCTGGCTGTTCCGCTCAGCCTTTTTGTGGTTGTGCTGTTCGCCTCCAGTTTTGGAACATTCATCCCAATGGTGCTTGAGAGAATGAACATCAACCCGGCTGTTGCAACAGGCCCGTTCATTCAAATTATAAACGACCTCAGTGGTATGACTTTTTATATGATAATCTCAATGGCGCTCACACGCCTAATGTGCTGACAAAAGAAGAAACACGAATAATTGAGGGCACTGCAATTTGCCCATAAAAACAAAAAAACATAAAAACAAAAACTATGAAAGAACACTTAATCAGACTCGACTCTTTGAACGTAGACCTTGGTTCTAACGAGATGCTGGCAGTAAATTTCATTCTTGCACTTGTGATGTTTGGTGTAGCACTCGGCATCAAGGTGAGAACCTTTAAACAGATTTTCAAAAAGCCAAAGCCTGTGTTGATTGGCCTTGTGCTGCAATGGGTGGCATTGCCGGCCCTCACCTGCCTGCTTGCCATAGCGCTGAACCCCATCATAACACCAATGATTGCCATTGGAATGATTCTTGTGGCATCGTGCCCAGGTGGCAATATGTCCAACTTCCTGTCGGCATACTCCAAGGGTAACATCGAACTGTCGGTCTCAATGACAGCCATCACCACAATCTTTGCCTCAATAATAACCCCATTCAACTTCTGGTTCTGGGGCTCACACTATTGCCGTTTTGCCGAGATAAGGAACAAAATCCCCACACTGGAGATTCCGTTCGGCGATATGCTTGCCCAAATTATTCTGATTTTGGGTATACCCATTGTTTTGGGTATTCTTGTTTCGCACTACTTCCCCAATGTTACAAGGAAACTTACCAAGCCACTGCAGGTACTCTCAATACTCCTGTTCGTTGCAATGGTAATTGTTTCAACATCCCAGGTGTTGAGCGGTTTTGAGACCCGCAAAGAGGTCTACATCTCACTTTTGTGCGCACTGTTTGTTGTTGTGATGCACAATGCCACCGCATTAAGCGCAGGATATTTTGGCGGCAAGCTGGCAAAAGTGCCGCCAAGAGACCGCCGTTCCCTAACCATCGAGACCGGAATACAGAACTCGGGACTTGGACTGGCGCTGCTGCTAAACCCAATGATTTTCCCACCCCATTTGTGGTACAACAATGGCGGTATGATAATTATCACTGCATTGTGGGGTATCTGGCACATTATTTCGGGCCTTCTCATAGCACACAAATTCCGTCGCACACCCATTGAATAAGATATGGCAAAAAGAAGAAATATACAGGACCAAGACTGGCGATACAATGCCCTAAAATACATTGTAGACACAGTTGTCAAACGCTCCTACAGCAAAATCAGATACCTGGGAAGAGAGAACATCCCCAATGACGGAGCCATCATATATGCTCCCAACCACACAGGCACACTGATGGATGCACTGGTGCTGCTCGCTATGGACCGCAGCCCCAAGGTCTATGTGGCAAGAGCCGATATATTTAAGAACCCTAGGCTGGCAAAGGTGCTCAAATTTTTCAAGATGATGCCCATTATGCGAATGAGAGACGGCTTTGATGAGGTTAAGAAGAACAACAAGACCATTAAACAGGCTACCGAGGTGCTGAAGGCAAGAATCCCCTTCTGCATATTCCCCGAGGGCACACACCAGGCCAAGCACTCAATGCTGCCAATCTCAAAAGGCATCTTCCGCATTGCGTTGCAAGCCAAAGAAAATATGCCGAACACACCGCTCTACATAGTACCTGTGAGCATCTGTTACGGAAACTTTTGGCGCTACCGTTCATCGGTGCACATACAGTATGGCAAGCCTATGAGCGTGGACAAGGTTGTGGCAGAGAACTCCGAGAAAACCCCGCAAGAGTTGATGAATGTTATGAAGACCGACCTTGAGCAACGTATGAGGGAGACCGTCTACTACATTCCCAACGATGAGAACTATGACGCCACATACGAGATATGCGCAGCTGCTTCCGACGGACAGAGCACTGCCACTCCTTCGGCCAACAGCACAGTAAAGCGCGTTCAAGAGCTTAAAGAGAGCAACCCATCCCTTGCCGAAAAGCTGTTTAAACTGGGCAATGAAGCTGCTGCCATACGCAAGAAGCTTGGCATCAGCCTGAAATCGGTTGTTGCGGGACACTCTGCCACAATTCAGATTTTCCGTCTGTTTGCGTTGCTGCTCACACTGCCCTACACAATACCGGCAGCACTGTTGGCATCGCCGCTTAACCTGCTGTGCCACACAATCTTCAAGAAGTTCAAGGACCAGGCGTTCCGCAACTCGGTACGCTTCATAATGAATCTCTTGCTGTGGCCACTGCTTATGATTATATACTCTATAATAGCATACATTTGCCTGCCTTGGCAATGGGCACTGCCCACAACATTGGCACTGTTGCCCGCGCCATTCCTTCTGCACGACGCCTTCAAGGCAATGCGCCTTATGGTATCGGACTGCAAACTGCACAACAACAAGGAGCTGAAAGCAATCTATCAAGAAATAAAGGAAATATTGTCCAACCAAAAGGGTTGTTGATTTTCTCATAGAAGAGGCTTCCACACCCCCATTCACAAATCCCCTATGAATTTAAGAAAGACACTTCTACTGCTTGCCGTTGCACTATGCACCAACGGCTATGCACAAGAGAACACGACAGAAGCCGAGGCCGCAAAGCCCGCCAAGAAGGAAATTGTAAAGAAGGGCTACAATTTCGGTCCCCTGCCCGCTGTCGCCTTTGATGCCGACAAGGGTTTCCAACTTGGTGCCCTGCTCAACATCTTTGATTTTGGCGACGGCTCAACCTATCCCAACCCCCGCCAACAATGGTACTTCGAGGCATCGTTCTTCACCAAAGGCTCACAACTTTTTGTGGTAACCTATGACAACAAGTTCCTCATCCCCGGCGTGCGTTGGTCATCGAACTTCACCCTCACCAACGACAAGGCGATGGATTTCTATGGTTTCAACGGATATATGTCGCACTATGACCACGAGCGGGTGGCACTGGGAAAAGACAAGGAGAACCACAACGACTATATCTACTCGCCCAAGTACCGTATGAACCGCCTTGCACTGCTCTTCAAGAGCGACTTCACCGGCAACATCGCAGGCAACAAGTTCTTTTGGATAGCAGGCTACCACCTGAGCTATTTTCAGCAGGGCTACAACAAAGAGCGCGCCCTTAACCTCGATAAAATAAACAAGAACAAAGAGGAATACAAGCAGTTCCCCGAGAACGAGCCCACCATCTTTGACCTGTATCGCAAGTGGGGAATAATCCCCGAGGATGAGGTGTGGGGCGGCCTCAACAGCACACTGCGTCTGGGCCTTCTCTTCGACACACGCGACAAAGAGGCCGCGCCGTCAAAAGGCATCTGGGCCGAGGCACACGTATCCCTTGCACCAAAATGGCTGGGCACAACCAAGCCGTTCTATCGCTACTCGGCAACATTCCGCCAGTATGTACCCATTGTAAAGAACGATATTCTCACCTTTGCCTATCGTCTCAACTATGAAGGCACATTCGGCAAAAGCGCGCCCCACTACGTGCTCCCATTCATAACAGTAATGGGCTCAACCTATGACCGCGACGGAATGGGCGGCTACCGCACAGTGCGCGGACTTATGCGCAACCGAGTGCAGGGCCTTGATATGGCAACCTACAATGTGGAGTTGCGTTGGCGTTTCGTAAAATTCGCCCTTTGGAAGCAGAATATCGCCTTCGGCCTTAACATCTTCAGCGATGGTACAATGGTTACCAGGAACTATGATATCTCTTTCAAGGCAACCGAACAGCAGCTTGGCACAGAGTACCAGAATGTGAAGGCCGAATATGACAACTATATGTCAAAGGGGCTCTCCAAGGACCGTCCCCACATCACTGCCGGTGCCGGCCTTCGCTTCATTATGAACCAAAACTTCATCGTTGCCTTTGAGTATGGCCTTCCCATAAGCAAATTCAGCAAGGACCCCATCATCAAGAATCAAGACGGCAACGGTGCATTCTACATAAATACAGGTTATCTCTTTTAAGACACAACAAAACCTATGAAACTAAAAAACATACACACACTCATCATCTCGGCAGTGCTGCTCGCCGGATGCGCCAAGAGCACTGCCCCTGTTGCAGAATTCAAACAATGGAACGCAGTACCTACGGGCCTGCTCGCAGAGCAACCATTTGCCAATGAGCCGCTTAGCAAAGAGCAATGCAGCGAGGCAGCAGAAATAGTGGACTCTTTGTGGCTTGCAAGCAGTGCCCAGCGCCTTGCCAAGCAGTGGAAAAAGCTAACCATTGCCAATGACTCAATTAAACTGGCTTGTGCGGTGCGCACATTCGGCCTACCACCCGCCGACGGCCGCAGCCTCTACATCTCTATGCACGGCGGCGGAGAGTGCCCCAAGGAGGTAAACGACGAGCAGTGGATGAACCAGATATACCTCTATGAGCCTGCCGAAGGTGTCTACATTGCGCCCCGCGCGCCCTGGAACACATCAGACCTATGGCACCGCAAAGGACTCGATGAGCTGCTCGAAGAGGTGATTGAAGCCTGCGTGGTGTTCGAGGGAGTGAACCCCAACAAAGTATACCTGCTTGGCTACTCGGCCGGTGGCGACGGAGTGTGGCGCGTAGCACCTCGTATGGCCGACAAATGGGCTGCCGCATCAATGATGGCAGGACACCCCGGCGACGCATCGCAGCTAAATCTTATGAACCTTCCCTTTATGATATGGATGGGCGAGCACGACCACTACTATGACCGCAACAAACTGGCCCTGGAAAAGGCACAACTGATGGACTCGCTGCAAGCCGCCAACCCGGGACTCTACACACACAGCAACAACATAATCAAGGACAAAGGGCACTGGATGGAGCGCATTGACACAGCTGCCATCAGCTGGATGGCCCAATACCGCCGCAACCCCTACCCAAAAAAAGTAATGTGGCGCCAAGAGCTTGTAACACGCAGCCACTTCTACTGGCTTGCAGCCCCGGCCGAAGAGTTGCAACAAGGCAAGACTATTGCTGCAAGCATCACAGGCAACACCATTGATATCCAACAGTGCGACTACAGCCGTCTCACCATCTACCTAAACGACAGCCTTGTAGACCTCGACAACGAAGTTACAGTGCGCTACAAAGGAAAGAGAGTAGCTTGTGTAAAGCCCAAGCGCACAATTGCCAATATGCACCGCAACCTTTTCGAGCGCGGCGACCGCAGCTATGCCTTCCCCGCCATCATTGAAGTGAAGCTGAAGTAATAAAATCCGCACCACTTTCCACTGCTTTGGAATATTTTTACGGGATTTTTTTAACGGCTTCTGAAATAAAACACTATATTTGCACTTAATGTGTGCAAATGCAGCGCCCGCACACACGGTTTTTTCACCTGACAGGAGGAAAAACCGTGTTGTTTGTTTGCTTTGCATTTTATAAACCCATAAAAAAAAGAAACAATGAGCGAAAGTATTAAATCGAATGTCCTGCCACAAGAGCAGAACATTGCGAGTACTCCTGACGAGGCTGTAAATGCCGCTACGACTGAAACTACAGAGCAGAACAGCATTGCCGAGGAGACTCCCCAAACAACTGAAGATGTTGCCCAGAGCGAAGCCGCAAAACCTGCAAGCCGTCAGGAAATCATAGAGCGTCTGCAAGCCATTGCCGACAGCGATGATGCGCTCAACAGCAAATCCGAGACAGAAGGGCTGAAAGTCCTTTTCTACCGTATGCGCACAGCCGAAATTGAGCAAGAACTCAAAGAGCACCTTGCCCAGGGCGGTGAAGAGATGCAATTCATCCCCAAGCCCGATGAGCTTGAGGAGCCCTTCAAGCAGGCATTCAGCCAAATAAAGGCAAAGCGCAACGCCTGGCTTGCTGCACAAGAGGAGGAGATGAAGGCCAACTATGAGAAGAAGACAGAACTGCTTGAGCAGTTGCAGGCACTCGTAGACAAGGCAGCCCAAGGCACACCCGAGGTAAACGAGTTCCGCACACTGCAGGCAAGCTGGAAAGAGATAAAGAACGTGCCCCAGGACAAGGTAGCACCACTGTGGAAACAGTATCAGCTGCTTGTGGAGCAGTTCTATGATGTGCTCAAGATAAACAGCGAGTTCCGCGAATATGACTTCAAGAAAAACCTTGAGACAAAGACAATGCTTTGTGCCCAGGCCGAGGCACTGCAGGAGGAGGCCGACGTAATCAGCGCCTTCCGCCAGTTGCAGCAACTACACAACGAATTCCGCGAGACAGGCCCCGTAGCCCCCGAACTGCGCGAGGAGATATGGACACGTTTCAAGGCTGCATCAACAATTGTAAACCGCCGCCACCAAGAGCATTTCGAGGCAAAGAAGGAGAAAGAAAATGAAAATCTCGACAAGAAAACAGCCATCTGCGAGGAGATTGAGCAAATAACAAACGACACACTCTCAACATACCAAGAGTGGAACAATGCCACACAGCGCGTTCTCGAATTGCAAACAAAATGGAAAGAGATTGGCTTTGCACCACAGAAGATGAACACACGCATCTTTGAGCGCTTCCGCGCAGCGTGCGACAACTTCTTTATGCAGAAGAGCGAATTCTTCAAAGAGGCCAAGAACTCACTTGCCAAAAACCTTGAGCGCAAGAAAGCATTGTGCGAGCAGGCCGAGCAACTCAAAGACAGCGAAGAGTGGAAGACAACAGCCGAAACACTTGCCAAGCTGCAAAAGGAGTGGAAGGAGACAGGCCCTGTGGCACAGAAATATTCCGAGCCCCTGTGGAAACGCTTTGTCAGCGCCTGCGACACCTTCTTCGAGAGACGCAACGCCGCAACATCATCACAGCGCAATGCCGAGCAGGAGAACCTGAGACTCAAGCGAGAAGTGATAGAGAAAATCAAAGCCATAGACACCACCCTGCCCGCATCAGAGCAAACCAAGCAAGTATCGGCTCTTGCACAAGAGTGGAACAGCATAGGCTTTGTACCCTTCAAGGAGAAAGACAAGCTGCACAAGGAGTACAAACAGGCAACCAACGCCATCTACGAAAAGCTCCACATAAGCGCCAACGAGCGCAAGCTCGCCAACTTCCGCAGCAACATTAGCAAAGGCGGCGGCAGCCTGCAGCGCGAGCGCGACCACCTCATACGCCAATACGAGGCAATGAAGAACGAGATTGCCACCTATGAGAACAACCTTGGTTTCCTTAGCGTATCCAACAAGAAAGGCGCAAGCCTTGTCGATGTGATGCGCCAGAAGGTAGAGAAACTGAAGCTCGACGCAAAGGTAATCCTCGACAAGATACACCTTGTAGAAGATGAGATAGAGAAAGAGGCAAAGTAAAAGCCTCGCCAATCAATAGAACAGTAACGACCCAAAAGCAAAATTGGGTCGTTACTTTTCTATTGAGAGCTTGCATAAAAGAGCTGTTACAATGCTTGCGATGCCCGAAAAGCGGGCAGTTTACTGAGCGTAAATGAGCATTTAAAGGCGAGTATAACTATAAAAAAACCTTTTCAGTCAGCCCCGTTTTATACCCGGGAATTGACACCCGCACATCATCCATCTTTGCGGCGCAGCAGGCCGGTGAGGTCGTTTATTGCCTCATAGACAGCCTCTATATCCTCCTTGTTGGTGAAGGAATATGTATCGTAGCGGTTATCTTCCATAACAATGATTACTGCGCCTCTTATCTCGCAGGCATTGCCATAGAGCATTGTGGCTACAGGGTTATCGGGCAAGTTCTTTGCATTGGCATTGCGGTCTGCATACATACTCAACTGCTTTGGCAGCCCGCAGTCTTTTGTGATTTGATTAAGGGGGTTGGAGAAATGCACGGCATCCACACCTTCGGCATCAATGAGGCGGGCCATATCCCTGTATGACATAGGTTCAACATCGGCCTGCACAAAATCAGTGAGGCCCGACGGGGCTATAACCAGCACTGTGGGAGGAATATTCGTCTTGTTATTGTCTGCGACGGAAGTGGAAAATAAGTCAAAATTGTATTTGGCTTCTTCAACCTTCTCATACTGCAATTTCCAGTATTCGAGTTCATCGGCATAGCCCATCGCCTTATACTCGGGAGTGTAGGCAATGACATACCTGTATGCATCGCTCACTCCAAAACGTAGTGCATTGAGGCGGGCCATAAGAACAAACTCGGGGGTGATAGCGGGAACAAGCGACTTAACATTGCTGATGTTAAGAATTTCAATCATAAGACTATGACAGAGCGGGCAGCGCCACCCCATTCCAATGCGTGCATACCTGAAGGCCTCGGGGATATTCTTTTCAAAACCCATTGAGCCAGCAAGCATATACTTGGCAAGGTAATAGGCACAGGTGCTGTTGCCCAGTTCAACGCCGCGACGCAGATTCTTGCCGAGACCGAGATGAATCTCATCCCGTGTGGCTGCATCGTAGCTATCCCAATCCTCCTCACACTCAACTCCCAGTACCATACACTCGGCCACATCCTCCTCTATGGCATCCTGCATCAACGACTCATAGTATGCTATGTTGCCACGCTCATAGTACATCGAAGCAAGGAAACCGATTGTATGGAGCAGCCCGCACTCTACACATTTTTCGTGTGCAGCAATGGCCTCATCGCGTTTGCCCATATAGTAGTACATCCACCCCAGCTGCTCCAGCCACAGGAGCGATGCACCCGCTTGACCGGCAAGTCCCTTTGCCTCGGCAAGCAGTTCGCCGGCATCGGCATCCTGCCCCAGCAGAGTATTGAAATCATCGAAATTGCGCTGCAGCCCGGCAAGGTCGCTTCCCTTTGCCTCTGCTTCGTGCAGAAGTTTATCGGCAAGGTAGCGGTTCATAACGGCAAGCCCCTTCTCATCATCGAAGAAATCGCCATTGTTGTGCAGCCGTCCAACCATATACAGAGCATCGGCAATGCCATTGGCGGCGGCGGACTCAAGACAGTGGCGCACCGTGCGCAGCTGTTCCGTGCTGCGGTCGCCGGTCATATAGAGCCACCGTCCATAGCCATACCTGCCTTGAGGGCTATCATCGGCACGCAATTTCTCCACCATTGCCGGCGAGAAATAGAATAAATCTCTCTTATCAAGAAGATGGTTCAGAAACTCCTTTCCTGCGGTGATTTCAAAATCGGGAATCATAGTCGGGTGATTTATTGGGGACAGACATCAATCGAACAACACACCGGGATTCATTTGGGATGGCGATTTCCATTCAACACCATCCTCGCGCACCACCTCGGCAAATGTGTGCCAATAGGTGAAGCAAAAGCCCATTCCACGGGGAAAATCGCCAAGTCGGCGGTCGCACTCCTCTTCCCAACGGCAATAGTTCTCCTCCCACATCGGGGTGCGATGTATGGGATCAAAGTTCAGATGCTTGCCATACTTGCGTCCATTTGAAATTGACTTTGCTCGATGCTTGTGTTGGGAATGAAAGCAGGGATGAAATCAATATTGTTAGTGATACCTTCGAAGTCATATGAGGATGTAGCTCTAACATAACCACCTATGCCTAAAGCGAACTTTCCTTGCTTGTCCATCAATAAGAAACGA
>JAEIGA010011211.1_pt1 | contig 13611 bp, 11 predicted proteins | sample 9270691 | NCBI WGS metagenome assembly JAEIGA01 (sample SAMN17057246, study PRJNA624740) | gut metagenome | biome: biome; isolation source: fecal sample | host: Bos grunniens | place: China: Xizang | collected 2019
CGCGTGCCAGATCCTCGGGCAGGTCAATGTGGAATGTCTTGGGCAAGAGAGATTGCTGTGTGAGTGATGTTAATGGCTTGATGCCTGGAATAATCGGCACCGTGATGCCCGCCTCACGGCAACGCTCCACGAATGAGAAGTAGCGGCTGTTATCGAAGAACATCTGCGTAACCACATACTTTGCACCAGCTTCAACCTTTGCCTTGAGGTAAGCGATGTCGCTCTCAATGTTCATCGCCTCCTCATGTTTTTCTGGGTAGCCCGCCACGCCGAAGGTGAAACGCTGACCCAGAGGCTCGTGCTCCTTGCCGTTGAGCATCCTGCCGCCATTGAACTCCTCCACCTGTTGGCATAACTCCACCGCGTGGGAGTGACCTCCCTCGGCAGGGATGAAACGGTTGTCACCTCGGGCTCTGTCGCCACGTAACACCAGCAAATCGGTAATCCCCAGATACTCCAGATCAATAAGCTCGTTCTCAAGCTCGGTGCGGGAGTAGCCACTGCAAATCATATGCGGAACGGTGGGGATATGATAACGCTCCTTGAGGGCAGCCGCGATGGCTACCGTACCGGGGCGGGTGTGTTCGGTGAAACGCTGAAACATTCCATCGCCCATATCGCGATAGACCACTTCGGTGCGGTGGGTTGTGATGTTGATATATGCGGGGTTAAAGGGCATCAGGCGGTCGATAGTCTTGAAAACCTGCTCAATGCTCTTGCCCCTGACGGGAGGCAGCACCTCAATGGAGAATGCTGTTGTATGCTCGGCTGAAAGAAATTCTGCAACGCTGCTCATAACCTAACTCTTTAATTAGTGCAAATTTATAATAATTTTCTGAAATTTTATGCAGCAAAGCAGATGAAATAAATGGCTTTAGGGAGAATAACTATAACTATTTTGCAGTATCTTTGTTCTACTTTTAAGATCATAAAGCGATGGAGCAGACTAAAACAGCGGATCAGAAGGTTGCATTATGGAACTCAAACTACACAAAGGCTTGGGTCTCTAACTTTATGATATTCTTCTCGTTTATGTTGCTCACGCCACTGCTGCCACTCTATATGTCGGAGGAGTTCGGAGCAGACAAGGATTTGATAGGAATGGTCTTGTCGGGCTATACGCTCACCGCCTTGCTGGTGCGCCCGTTCAGCGGATATTTTGTTGATAGTTTCCCAAGAAAGATGGTGCTGCTGGTGAGCTACTTCTTTTTTATGGCTCTCTTTGCGGGTTATATGGTGGCAGGAACGGTGTTGCTCTTTGCCATTGTGCGTACCCTGCACGGCTTTCCGTTCGGTGCTACAACGGTGGCGAACAGTACTGTGGCGATTGACGTGTTGCACCCTGCACGCCGCGCTGAGGGAATCGGATATTATGGCTTGAGCAACAACATAGCAACGGCAATAGGACCTACGGTGGCGATTTTGATTTATCAGGCGTGGGAGAGTTACGACCTATTGTTTGCCCTCTCTTTGCTTTTTGCCCTCTGTGGTTTAATCATTAGCGCAACGCTCAAACTCCCTAAAAAAGAGATTGTTAGGAATAAACAAAAGCTCTCGCTTGACCGCTTCCTGCTGCTGAAGGGGTGGAGTCTGGGCATTGCTATGTGCTGCTTCTCGTTTTCGTATGGTGTGCTGGCGACATATCTTGCAATCTATGGCAAGGAGGAGCTGGGCATCACGGGCGGTACGGGTCTGTTCTTTATGATACTCTCCATCGGTTTGATATGCTCACGCCTGGTGGGCAGCCGCACCCTGCGCAAGGGAAAGATTGTGGAAAATGCCTCGTTTGGAGTGATGGTGTCGGTATTTGGATACCTGCTCTTTGCGGCGATGCACAATCTGTGGGGATATTACGGTGCGGCGCTTATCATCGGTTTGGGAAATGGTCATATGTTCCCCGCCTTTCAGACTATGTTCATCAATCTCGCCTCGCACGAGCAGCGTGGTACGGCAAACTCTACTCTGCTGGTATCGTGGGATATAGGCGTCGGACTGGGTATTATGGTGGGCGGTTTTCTCGCTGAGCACTGGGGCTACTATTCGGCATTCTGGGGTGCGTGGGCGGTCAATCTTGCAGGAGTAATATTCTTTTTGAGTTTTGCAAGACGACAATTTCTTAAATACAGATTACGATAAAAGGGCGATTTCTCGCCCTTTTTCAATTCTTGTTATTTCAGCGGTTTCAGCACACACATCGCCTCCATCAGCATACATCCCGAGAGATGTGAGGTGAGTGGGACATCGGTGATACTTGTTGGAGCCTCCCACCATTTTCCTCCGTATAGATAACTCTTAGGATTGATACCGTTATCAGCCATTGAGGTCGCCAAATGGGTGAGGTAGTTATGGAACTTTGTACGAGTCGCCATATCAAGTGTTTCGTCGTTGATGAGCTTCACGAAATAGCGGAAGAAGATACCATGGAATAGACCTCCATCACCGCCAGCAGCATCTTCCAAAACACCCTTGTTGTTGGTCATGTGGTCAATCACATAGTTTGCTGCCAGCACGGCATCGTCAAGATATTGCTTATCGCCTGTGATCTTGTATAATTCGTGTGCCGCGCCAAGGAATGTACCCTGGTTGTAGGTGAATATCCAACGACGATTTACGTCGCCTCGACGGTTGATATTATCGGCAACAGCTCCCTTCTGGCTATCGAAGAGAACCTTACGCATCCAATGATATATCTTTTTAGCCTCGGTGAGATACTCCTCACGAACCTTGCCTCCTTTCAAACCTGCTTTGTCGTAGAAGTTATAAAGACGAGCCGCAATCAGTGCCGCAGGTCCATTAGAACAAGCATTCTTCGACTTTGCTACATCGGTCTTCCATGTGATACCTCCATACCATGGAGCCTCATCCTCGGGACCCCATGTAGTCCAAACCCATTGGTCGTACATCTGGCGAGCCTTTTCTATATATTTTGTATCACCTGTGCTCTCCCACATTCTGATCTGAGCCAGCACGATCCACTCCATATCATCAACAAACACATTCCACCAGGGATCCTCTTTTCTGCCCGAGAAGTTGAATTTTGGTGCTCCCTCCCACCAAAGAGGGTAGATGTCGAGATACTGCTTCTTGCCTGAACGCATATATGCATCTACGATTACATCCATCGCATGCGCCTGTGGCCAATAGTGGTTGGTTGTTAGGTTTGAAAGATTGCTACCATAGTTGAAGTAGTAACGCTTCTCAAATCCATAAAAGTTTGCGCCCCAAAAGTGGTCAATCAGGGCTTGTGACATTCCATCTGCCATCTTTTGCCAATATTTCTGGCTTCTGTTTTTGGCTTGGGTTGTTTGTTCTGTCGCTACCGCTGATGAACTCTTTTCTGCGGCTGTTGTCATCTGTGCCGACACTGATAAAACGAGCGTAAGCACGATTAAAAACGTCTTTCTCATAAATAAAATAATATTTTAAGTTGTATAATATAGTCATTGTTTATGGTGACAAACAAAGTTATTACTTTTGTTGCTTGAAAATCTTTAATTATGTTGTAAAAAAGGCAACACAAATGTTGATTATTCTGCAATAATAATGTTGAATATTTAGAGATAAAAATCAATTATCTTTGTATTAAGATTACAAATCGTATATGGGAGGAGAGAGGTATGGAGGATATCAGCCCTATTGGACTTTTGATTAAAGCCGAGCTTGAGCGTCAGGAGCGTAGCGTAAGTTGGTTTGCGCGCCATTTGGCGTGTGATCGCTCGAATGTGTATAGAATTTTTAGAAAAGATAATCTTGATATAAAACTGCTGATCCAAATTTCAATGATTTTGGAGCACGATTTCTTTGCGGATATTTCGAAAATTATATCCAAAAAGTAGCTGGTAAAAGCAATTTTATCTTTGTTGAAAGCACACTAGTGTTGCGTTATCTGCAACATAAGTGTTGCTTTTTTGCCCCTATGTGGCGATGATACCCATACGAAAAAAAACGTACTTTTGTATTGATATATGGTGTATTGAGGATGTGTAGTCCATTTTTGGCTCAAAGATGTCCTAAATGCACATTTGAATAGCTATTATTAACCTTAAAATTTTATAATGATGAAGAAGATTTTACTTTTTGTAGTGGCAATTTTTGTCATGTCATCATGTTCAACTGTTTATAAGACAGCTTCAACTCGTGACGTATCAGCGCCAATCGTAAGTGCAGCTTATGCTGATTTGGAGGTTTCAAATTCAAAGATCTCTTATACTTTGCGTCCTTCTCCAAAGATTAGCCGTGGTGGTGTTCAGAACTGCATCAATGTGGCAATCAACGAGGCTTTGAAGGAGAATGGTGGTGACGTACTTATCGAGACACAGAATGCAATTGTTAGCACACGTTTGTTTGGCTTGGGTAAGGTTAAGTCTGTAACCGTTACAGGTTATCCTGCAACATACAAGAACTTCCGTAAGGTTGATCAGGCTACTTTGGAGAGCGCGTTGGAGAATGGTGCTTTCGAGAGCAGCAAGTCAAACAGTAAGACTGGTGGCTTGTTCTCAATCTTTTAATGAAGTGAAATAATCCCGATATAATCAAAATAGAAAATTTTTAAGCAATGGGAAATAATAAGACTATTGTTCCAGGTATGGGCGGCGGCAATTTCGATTATGGTCGTCCAGCCTCTCAAACTACTCAATTTTATGGCGCTCCAGCCCCACAGGCTGCGCCACAACCAGCACCAGCTCCACAGCCAGCTCCACAGCCAGCATATTCAGGAACTCACTTCCCTGGTATGGAGAGCATGCAGAATAGACCAGCCAATAACCCAGGTGCTCCAGTAGCAGGTCCAGCTCATAAGACTATTATGGGTTTCTTGTATAGCGTTTCTCGTACATCAGAGGGTGAGTATTGGCCTCTGTACTTGGGCTTGAACACAATTGGTCGTGCAACAACCTCTTCAGTTCGTCTTTCTGAGGCTACAATTTCAGATAACCACGCTGAGATCGTTATTCGTCAGATGAAGAACCCTGATAGCGTGTTGGTCTCTATTCAGGATGCGCGTTCAACATGTGGCACTTTGCTCAATGGCAGCAGCTTGGGCTTTGATGCGCAGGAGTGCCATAGCGGTGATATTATCACTATCGGCGAGCATTATGAGCTCTACTTGATCATTGTTGATGCTAAGTCTTTGGGTTTGGCGAAGCGTGATGATTTCGTATCAGCAGGTCCTGCTATGGGCGGTGGCATGCCAGGCGGTATGCCAAATATGGGTGGTATGCCAAACATGGGCGGTATGCCAGGTGGAATGCCAGGCGGTATGCCAAATATGGGCGGTATGCCTTATGGTGGTGCTCCTCAATATCCAAGCAGCAATATGGGTCAGCCACAGCAGCCAAAGGCTGGTGGTTCCTCTACTGTGATTATGCCAGGAATTAAGCGATAGATTGTTTAGCCTTAACCAGGGGAGACTCTGGTTAGGGCTTTTATGCTATTTGTTGGGTTGAGGCTGAACTCAATGTGACAAATATAGATAATTAAAATTGTCGTGTAGCGGATGGTTTATCCGTCACGAATCAAACTGACGGTATTCAGCAATGTTTACTGTTGGTTATAATTTATTAATAGATGGAACTCATAAAATCAGTATTTCCTCTCAAGGGAGTGATCGATTCTCGAATAGGTGGTAGAAGCGAAAATCAGGATGGATATGGTTATCGCGACACATCTATTGGAACCATCATCGTTGTGTGTGATGGAATGGGTGGAATGCAGGGCGGACGCTATGCTTCGGCATTGGCTGTCAATAGTATTATTCACTCATTCGATATGGCATCGAAGAAAGAGGATGTTAAAGAGGTCTTGCGAAGAGCAATCGAGAAGGCTAATAATGATATATTGTGCGCGGGAGCCGAGAATCCAGAGTTGTACGGTATGGGAACAACCGTTACAGCATTGTTACTCAACCAGAAATGTGCAACAATTGCGCATGTCGGCGATAGTAGAATATATCAGTTGCGAGGTAAGCGTAAGCACTATCGCACCTTTGATCACTCAATGGTGTTTGAGATGGTTCGCAATGGAGTCCTAACCGAGGAGCAGGCTCGTATATCGAATCAGTCGAATATCATTATGCGAGCATTGGGTGTGAGCGCCGAGGTCAATCCTGATATTTGTGAGTTGCCTTATGAGAAGGGAGATCGTTTCTTGCTCTGCTCGGATGGCTTCTGGGGTAGTATGCCCGAGCCTGAGCTGCTTAAGAAATTGACTCAGAAGAGCGAGATAGGTCATATTATATCAACAACTGCCGATCAGGTGGATTCGATCGGACATGCTAAAGGTGGAAATCATGATAACCTGACAGCTGCTATGGTAGAGGTTGGGTGTAACTCAATAATGAAGGAAAAAATGAGCAAGAGAGTAAAAATTATAATTACGATATTGGCGGTTTTGTTGCTCGCAAGTGTGACATTGAATATCGTACAGGCGTTTAAGGGTAATGACGGTAAAGCTGCAACTGAGCAGGTTGAAGATGTTGATGCCAAAAATCTAGATTAAAAGGGGAATTGTTATTATATGAAGCAAATTTTAACCATAGGACGTGGTCTGCATTGCGATATTGTTTTGAGTGATGCAACGGATGTGGTGAGCCGTGAGCACGCTACATTGGAGCTTGATAAATCGGGAAAATACTACCTTGTTGATATAAGCCGTAATGGTACTTATGTCAATGGTATGAGGATTATGCCAAATCAGCGAGTTTTGGTGTCGAGAGGCGATGTTATTTCGTTTGCTCATGCCCAGAACCTGGATTGGAATAGAGTTCCTCGCAAGGTGGTTACAACCAAATACCTTATATATATAGTAGCTGCCTTGGCAGTGCTGGGTCTTGGCATTGGTGCATATATGTTGCTTGCCGATGATGGTGTGATTGAGGTGTATGGTTTGCAGGCTTCGGATGATTTCTTTGCTGATGATTACCGTTATGACGGTGGCTCTAACCTTGAGGATGAAGCTCCAGATGCAAATGAAGGTGCAGCAGAAGAGGCTCCAAAGCAGGAGAGCAAGCCTGCGAAGAAGAGTGAGCAGCCTAAGGCGAAGCCAAAGAGCGAACCAGCTCCTGCTAAAAAAGAGGAGGCAAAGCCTGCTGAAGCAGAGGCAGCTCCTGTTGAGCAGCCACAGCAGGAGGTTACTCCAGATGATAGCGACGTAAGCGCTAAGGATAAGCGCGAGGCGAAGCGAGCAGCTAAGGCTGCAAAGGCTGCTGCCAAGAAGAAAGTTTATGATGCGATATATTAAAATAAAAACAAGATAATTATGAAACTTATTTCTATCGGAAGTTCTTCACAGGCTGAAATTGTGTTGAATAGCCCTTTTGTTAGTGGATACCATGCAGAGTTGTTCTTGCTTGATAATGGTGATATGTTACTGGTTGATCAGGGTAGTAGCAACGGTACTTTTGTAAATGGTGTGAAATTGACCCCAGAGCAGGAGGTATCGGTGACTATGCGTGATGATATTCGTCTTGCAGATCAGCCAATGCCATGGGGACAGATCCCAATGATTTCAATTCCTGATAAGGATGAGATCGCTTCATTGAAGACTATTGGTAATCACCGTCTGAATACTTATCAGGTGCAGGGTCCACAGGTAAGCCGTTTCCACGCAACTATCAAGCAGATGAAGAATGGCAAGTGGTTTATTTGTGACCATAGTACTAATGGTACAACCGTTAATGGTGTTCGTTTGCCAAAGGATCAGTATGTGCCTTTGAAGTCGAGTGATCAGATTATGTGTGCAGGTGTTCCTGTATCTAATCCTGTTCCAGCAGGTGCAGAGAAGCCAGCATTGACAAAGATTCTCGCTATTGCCGCTTGTGTTATTTTGTTGATTGGCGGTGGTTTCTGGGCATTCAAGAGTGGTTTGTTTGCTGGCGACTGGGAGCAGAATATCTACAAGCAGCACGCCTCTGCAACAACTGTTTTGGAGGTGGGATACTATTTCCGTATTCAGACCGAGCAGCAGGGCACACAGCGTTATATCATCAGCTATGACAAGAATGAAAAACCTATCCTTGAGAAGTACGATGGTGAGAACGCTATGACAGGCGCTGCAACAGGTTTCTTTATCTCAAGCAATGGTGTATTGGTTACAAACCAGCACGTAGCACAGCCTTGGCTTTATGGCGCAGATAAGGATTTCTTGAAGGAGATCTCTATGCTCTATCACAAGCAGACTGGTATCGCTCTTTCTGACATCAAGGCTGATGGTGTGATTGAGTATATCTATGCTGTTCCTCACGGTGCTTATTTCGATAGCACCAATGCAACAAAGTGCCACGTGGTAACTACCTCTGGCTCAAAGGATGAGGATGTTGCTATTTTGCAGACTGTGAATACAAAGTTGCCTGATGGCGCAACATATATTCCTCTTGCAAAAATCTCTTCAGAGACCTCTCCTATTGGTTGTGAGATCTTCACTATGGGCTTCCCATTGATCGGCACATTGCAGGATACAGGTACAAATGAGAATGCAGCAAAGAAGGCATTGCAGGCAACTGGTGCAGCGGGTGTAGTAACTATGAACAACGATAAGTACACATACGGTTTCGATGCTACATCTTATAATGGCGCAAGCGGTTCGCCAATCTTCGATAAGAAGGGTAATGTGATCGGTATCGTGACAGCGCGTGTTACTGCAACACAGGGATATAACTTTGGTTTGAAGGCAAAGTATATCACTAAGCTTCTTAACTCTATACAGGAATAATTTATAGATTATCAACATGTTGAAGAAATTATTATATTGTGTCTGCGCTGTGGTATTGACTACCACAGCTATGGCGCAAAATATAGATAAGATCTATATGTCGAGTGGATCGGAGTACGAAGGCTATATCTCGGAGCAGATACCAGGTTACAAGATCGTTGTGACTGCGACATTGGCGACTGTGAATATGGCGTCTGAGCGTATTTCAGGGATCTCTACTGTGAAGAAGGATATAGCTGAATTAGATCCAACTTTGCAGAAGTGGATGAAGCTCAATCGCCCAAATGCAACTACCCTGGAGGTGTCAAATCTTAAGATTGATGGCGAGATTGAGTATCAGGATGTTGTTATCTTGGAGAATAATGGTAGCCGAGTAAGAGTGTTGATTGCCAGCGAGGATCGCTATGTGTTGGATTGGGAGGATATTGTCAAGACAACAAAGCTCGCATCAGCATCTACCAAATTTGGTATCAAGGAGGTCGTAACTCTTCGTAATGGTAAGACCTACGAGGGTAGCATCGTTGAGCAGGTTATTGGCAAGCAGCTCACTATCAAGGCTGACAATGGTAAGGAGAATATTGTTAAGGCTGCTGACGTGGCATCTATTAAGACCTTGCAGCGTGATCCTCAGTCAAGCCTGTGGTTGCAGATCCCATTGATTGATGAGGTCAGACTTGAAGATGGTGTTATTAAGCGCGGTTTTATCTCTGCACGTAATATGGGTACTTCGCTGGAGATTATTCCAGAGGATCAGACTAAGGCAGAGGTGATTGATCTTGCAAAGATTTCAGGCTACCGTAAGGTGTTAAACCCTAAATATGGTGCAAATGCACAGAAGGAGAGCACTGAGGTTAGCGCTCCTGCCGCGAAGCCAGCAGAGACAAAACCAGCAGAGACAAAGCCTGCAACTACGGAGGCTCCTAAAGCAGCTACACCAGCGAAGACAACTACACCAAAGGCGACTGCTCCAAAGAGTGGCGATGCTGCAACAAAGGCAGCTGATGCAAAGGCGGCAGATCAGAAGGTTGCTGAAGCTAAGCCAGCTGAGACAGCACCTGCGCAGACTCCAGCACAGAGCAAGGTTGAGGAGCCAAAGCCAATTCTTGCTCCATCGAGTGGTTTCTATGTAAATGGTAAGCCTGCAGTGTTGAGCAAGGTGGCTATTGCTGCTACAAAGCTCTCTTTCATTAGCAAGACTTATGTTGTTGCGCCATCTTCAGCAATGATCCAGGTATCTGGTAAGGAGCCTATTATAATTACGCTTCCTGCTGATTTTGAGCTCTCTGATGAGATCTTCATTGCTAAGACCGAAACACGAGAGGTAACATTGGGTGAGTCAGACACCAAGACAGCGTGCCATACATTTACCCGTGCTAAAGCAGAGAAGTCGGCAGTTGGTTTCTTTACAACCAAGCGAGGCGATGCTATTGAGTTGAAAATAACTTCTATCGAACCAGGCGTATATGCTTTGTGGCCTATTGGAGAGGCTATGGATCGTTGTGTGATGTTTGAGGTGAAGTAGTATAATAAGAGTTAGTTATGAATATTATTAGAATCCAGGGCGAAGTAGAACGCCGTCAAGGTATCTATTACGAGTATGATCGTGATGGAGTGTTGCTTGGCGAAGGTGGTATGGGTCGTATTTTTCAGGGCTACCGTGTCGATGAGATGTCGGGAGGCTTTAGAATTCCCGTTGCTATCAAGGAGATTCATGAAAATATAGCTCGTGATCCACAGCTTATTGAGCGTGCAATGCGTGAGGCGTCTATCCAGATTGACCATGAGAACCTGTTGCGTATGTATGGTTTTGTGGCAAATGTTGATTACGATCCTATGCGCGGCATTAATGTAATGCGTCATTATATGGTGATGGAGCGTTTGGTGGGTGTGAACCTTGACCAAATTCTCAACGGAACAGTTACCGATCGTTCGGGATTGCACATTCCTTATGCGCAGGAGTTGTATGAGCTCTATTCTCAGAATCGAGTTGAGGCTATTGTCCGCATAATGAAGGGTGTGATGTCGGGTATTATGGCGTTGCATGAGAAGGGCTTTATCCACCGAGATATTGATCCAAGTAACGTAATGGTTACTATCGACAACAAGATTAAGTTGATAGACTTTGGTGTATGTAAGCAGGTAAGCTCATCGGTATCACAGGAGAAGCGACTCACACAGGCAGGTTCATTCATCGGTAAGGTTAGTTATGCAGCCCCTGAGTTGGCATTGGGTGATGTGCAGCATCAGGATCGTAGAACCGATATTTATGCCTTGGGTGTTTTGATCTATCAGCTGGCTGTTGGTAAGTTGCCATTTACAGGAACCAATCAGGAGGTGTTGTCGGCTCATGTATCGAAGAAGATGCCTGTTGGTGATATTCCACATCGTGACTTGCGTCGTATAGTGGAGAAGGCAACCCAGAAGAAGCAGGAGAAGCGTTTCAATTCTGCCGCAGAGTTTATAGTGGCTTTGGAGCAGATCTCAACAAGCAATTACTCGATTGACGACTCGAAGCGTATGTCAATCAGCGGAGGCTCGGATAATAACGCTCTTCCATGGGTGCTTGCTGCTGTTGCTGGATTATTTGTAGGTTTGATCATAAAAATCATTATGATATGATGAAGAGAAATTATACACTATTAGTCTTATTGTGTATGCTGTTTCCTTTGTTGGGAAATTCGCAGACGCTGACCAATAAGGATCAGCGACACATGAACTTGCGCCTGCTCTCTTTGGTTGAGCAGTATGAGGCAAACGCAACAGTTTATGACGAAGTTGCTCGCTATACTTTCTTGGATATGTATAAAGATCAGACCGTGAAAGTATATAGCGATATGATGGATTATGAGGCTGGTCAGATGATCACTGTGGAGGAGTATATGAATACTTTGACCACAAAGCAGAATGTGTCAATCGCTATCAAGAATGTTACTCGTAAGCCTTATGAGTGGAAGGATGATGCTTGGCATACGACTGTGACATTCGAGAAGTCAATGACCTATAACGATGAAAACTCTATATTGTTCTCTACTGATGAGCAGTATAAGGCTGATTATCTTATTGCATTGAACTGCGTATATGATCCCGATGCTGATCGTTGCTACATCACCTCAATTGATGGTAGCTTGCCAGATAGCGTTACTATCGTTCCTCGTCGTTTTACAATTGTTAATCGTAATTCGGAGAATGATGATCGTTTGACATACGATGGTAAGCCATTGACATATAACAGCTTTAACCAGGCATTTATCGCTGAGGGTGAGCTTGAGGGCTGGCATCAGGATATTCGCATTAAGGCGGATACTATTGCCAAGGGTCACAGCTACTCAATGGTTAATCTGCGTTACAAGCGTAAGCCATGGCGTATGAAGGCGCGTTATGCAATGACTCTGGGTGATGCATTTGAGGTGTCGTCACCAGTTCAGTTTAATTCACTTACGTCAAGCTCAACAGAGTATGGTATTGACTTAGGTCTGGCTGTATCGGGTCGTACTACATCATTTGGTTTCTATGTGGGTGCTGCTATGTCAACCAGTGAGTTGTCATTTGCTGCAGGTGGTTATAACTACTCTTATGCAACAACCGACTCGCAGGGTGTAGAGTATAACCGTACTTACAACATCACCGAGATGACAGAGGGTGTGCAGTACTCTGATATTGTGATACCAGCATACATTAGTTTGGATCAGCGCCTTTTCAAGGCTGTAACGCTCGGCTTCTCGGTTGGTGCGAAGGTCTATCTCAATGGCGAGACAACAGTTACCCCATACCATATGGAGGGTAGTGTATCGGGTCGTTATGCCTCAGGTACAGTATCAAGCGGTGGTGACCAGTTTGGTTCTATCAGCGGTGACTATGAACGTTTCCTATATCCAAACAGCTATACACGCAATCCGTATGATTTGAGTGTAACGGGAGGTGTTACGTTGAATATTAATTTGTTGCGTAACTCGTTGTTCGTATATGGAAAGTGGGCTTACGAGATGGGTCTTACCGATGTTCATAAGTCGGAGGAGAATCCATTGTATAGTAATGACGCCTTCTATCCAATGGTCTATTCAGCTCACAAGAACCAGAATATAGCAACACGCTCATTTATGGATTGTGTATCATATAAGCGTAAGGCTATGTGGTTGGAGTTTGGTATAATGTTTAAGATGTAAAAGGGATCAAAGATATGGAAGCAGGAAAGATTGCGGGATTATTTGTCACATTTGTGGCATGTGCCGTTTTAGGTTATTTGATCCCAGTTCAGAATTTTATCGGCAGCGCCCCCGAGAGTGAGGAGGAGCAGCAGGCTGAAAGTGTAATCAATATTGGCAAGAAGAAGTCTGACAAGGATAAGGATAGTGATGGCGATGGTTGGCTTTTGGCTGAGGAGACTCCAGCTGAGGAGGATGCTCAGGATATAGAGTATAGCGAAGAGGAGGCACCTGCTGCGAAGAAGAGTGCTAAATCAGCTACCCCAAGCCAGAGCGCAAAGTCAGAGACTCCAAAGCAGATGGAGGAGACTCCAAAGGGAGCAAAGGCTACGGAGGAAGCAGAGGCAGAGCCAGCAGCTCCAAAGGCGGCAGCGTCGGATGCGAATAGCATGCCTACAATCTCGTCAGCTGCAGTATTGCCACGCAGCTCAAAGAACTATAAGCTTGTAGGTTTGAATTTCGTTGCTAAGGCTACTGTTGCATCGGGTGATGCTTTGCAGTATGAGTTGTATGAGATTGGTGGTTCAGAGCCAAAGTACAAGTCAGAGAACGGAAGCTTCTACAACGTATATCCTGTCGATGGTGGCAAGTATAAGTTGGTTGTAAGAAATAGCCGTACAGGTGATGAGGCTACCAAGGAGGTTTCAGGTTTCAACAAGATCAAGAAGCTCTCTGCATCTGAGTTGCAGGCGATGTTGAATGC
>JAEIGA010011212.1_pt1 | contig 13611 bp, 11 predicted proteins | sample 9270691 | NCBI WGS metagenome assembly JAEIGA01 (sample SAMN17057246, study PRJNA624740) | gut metagenome | biome: biome; isolation source: fecal sample | host: Bos grunniens | place: China: Xizang | collected 2019
ACCACTGCACATCACAAAGCGATTAGACGGGTGTAAATGCAAATACAGTAATTCCTTCATTTCATTTCTCATAAAAAATGCCTCCCCAACGAACCACAAATCCTTGTCATATTTTACTCCAAAGTAAAGTATAGCAAAAAAACTTTATGAACTAAAGAACGACCATGTTACATTTCATTTCATTTATATTACACAAGAAAGCGCAAGCCTCCCCACTTACCGCTGTATGAACTGAAGCTCTTTCGGATGAGAGTCACAGCGGTCCGATTCTATATATCTTTATTGACTTATCATGCTGGGGTAATGAAGCTAGACAGTTATCTAATTCAAAAATAACGATTCCATTTATCTTCCAAACTAACAGAATTGTAAGTATATTCATTAAATGGTAGCATTGTAAATATATAACGTTTAAGGAGCTAACTAATGGAGAAGCGTCATACATTTGCCGAGCGATTTGACTGGACCCTCTTTCTCATCCTCTTCCTATTTTTTTTAATTAGCTGTTTTAGTATTGCCAGTGCACAAACAACAGGACAATATAGTTTTAATTTCGTCTTTAGACAAATCCAATGGTACGCTATTTGCGGCTTTATTATAGCCATAGTGATGTATTTCGATACTGAACAAGTATATAGACTGACATGGTATTTATACGGAATCGGCGTTCTGCTGCTAGTTGCCCTTGCCGTTCTTCCAGGGAGTACAGCAGAAGGAGCATTTATCCCTGTAAGAAATGGTGCTAAAAGCTGGTTTCAAATTCCAGGAGCCGGTTTAATTCAACCGTCAGAATTTATGAAAATACTGCTCATTTTAGCACTTAGTAAGATTGCAGTTCTTCACAACCAGCGTACTGACGAGCGGAATTTAAAAACAGACTTCTTATTATTTATAAAGCTTGGGTTCATAACATTGATTCCATTGGCTTTTATCGTGAAACAACCCGATGCAGGAACATCTCTTGTCATTTTGGCAATATTTCTCGGGATTTCCCTAGCTTCTGGTGTTAGTTGGAAAATCATCGCGCCTATTATTGCTTTAGGAGCAGCCTTAATTGGTTTAATCATTTATTTAGCACTATATATGCGTGAGATATTAGCATTATTCCTCGACAGCTACCAAATTAGGCGTATATACTCTTGGCTTCAACCAGAGTTATATTCCGGCAAAGATTCTTTTCAACTCGAGCAATCTTTAAGCGCAATCGGTTCGGGTATGATAACAGGAAAAGGATACGGGGAAAGAAATGTTTATGTGCCCGAGCTGCATACAGACTTTGTTTTCAGTGTTATCGGAGAAGAATGGGGTTTTATTGGGGCTAGTATGGTAATAGGCTTGTATTTTATTCTGATTTTCCATTTAACTAAAGTGGCGTTATCAGCAATCGACCCTTATATATCCTACATATGCGCTGGCGTTATAACGATGATTACATTTCACGTATTCCAAAATATTGGCATGACTATTCAAGTGCTTCCAATAACAGGGATACCTTTGCCGTTCATTAGTTATGGAGGAAGCTCACTGCTTGGAAATATGATAGCCATGGGCATTATATTCAGCATACAATTCCACTCTAAAGGCTATATGTTTTCAAGTCAGAATGCACCTACCGATACGATTAGCCCCTCTTCTCGCACAGAAAAAAAGAAAAAAAGGTTTGCTAGATTACGTTAACTCTAATCGCTGTTCTCCTAGAACTGCCAAAAGAGGGATTCTTTCAGCAGTCGTATACTGAAAGAATCCCTCTTTTTTGAATTTATTTTTAAAGAAGAAATCTTCCCTTTAGCAAGCCTGATTATAGGTAGCATAAAATCTAGTTATACTTGTACTATAGACCTTAAGTTTGGCCACCATGACGAATCTTCCATCTTGTTGCCAATTTACATACTTGCCTGCAGTGTAAAAAAATAGCCGATACTTCATTATGGTGCAACTTTTTTCTTTTTACACCGAAGCGGAAAGTCCTGTTCCGAGCTATGCCTTGATTAGCTTTTCTAAGCATTTTCCAAATATCCAATTCATACAAACGTTTGATTAACCACAATTATTCAATCAATATTGATTAATTTGCCACTATAAGTTAACCCTTTGCAGACGGAGTGCATTCAGCACGACACTTACTGAACTAAATGCCATTGCCGCACCCGCAACCCACGGCTCCAATAAGCCAAAAGCAGCAATCGGTATACCCAGCGTATTATATCCCAATGCCCAAAATAAGTTTTGCTTTATATTTCGTACTGTCAGCTTACTCATTGTGATGGCATCAGCAATTGAATTCAAATCACCCCTCATGAGTGTTATATCAGCAGCCTCCATCGCTACATCTGTTCCTGTACCAATGGCCATACCGATGTTGGCAGTTGCTAATGCCGGTGCATCATTTATGCCGTCACCTACCATGGCTACCCGTTTCCCTTGCTCCTGAAGTTTTTTAACTTCTTCCGCTTTTTGTTCTGGTAGCACTTCAGCAATGACATTTTCAATACCTGCTTCGGTAGCAATAGATTTCGCTGTACTTTCATTATCACCTGTAATCATCCAGACATCGATTCCTAAATCTTGCAAACGGCGAATCGCTGCTTTTGAGGATGCTTTAATCGTATCAGCAACAGCAATGATTCCAGCAAAGCTGCCATCAACCGAAACTAGCATCGCAGTCTTTCCTTCTCCCTCCAACGCTTGAACTTTAAGGAGGTTCTGTTCCTCCAATAAAACATCATGATTCATTAAAAGTCTACGTGTTCCAATCAACAGTTTCTTTCCTTCTACGATTGCTTCTACACCAAATCCGGGATGAACGATAAATAAATCGACCTTGCTCTGCGAAATACCCTTGTCTTTTGCGCCTTTAACAATCGCCTGTGCCAAAGGATGCTCTGAATTTTTTTCAGCAGAAGCTACCAATCGTAAAAATTCTTCATTTGTCCAAGAAGTAACAGTCTCAACATCCGTTAATATTGGTTTACCATTCGTAACAGTCCCTGTTTTATCTAAAAGTACGGTTTCAATCTTATGAGTTGCCTCTAAATGCTCTCCACCTTTAAATAAAATACCGTACTCGGCAGCACGACCCGAACCAGCCATGATAGAGGTTGGCGTAGCCAAGCCAAGGGAGCACGGACAGGCAATTACAAGCACAGCAATCGTACTTTCTAATGCGGCAGCAAAGTTCCCTTGGTCGACCATGAAGTACCACACTATAAAAGTAATTACCGCTATTGAGACAACTACCGGCACAAATATACCGGAAATCTTATCAGCAAGACGCTGAATTGGTGCCTTCGAGCCTTGAGCCTGCTCTACAACCTTTACAATTTGTGAAAGTGCCGTATCCTTTCCAACCTTCGTTGCTTTTATTTTCAAAAAGCCGTTCTTATTAATCGTTGCCCCAGCAACCATATCACCGACATTTTTATCAACTGGCAAACTCTCACCTGTCAGCATTGATTCGTCAATAGCAGATTGACCTTCTACAATTTCTCCATCGACAGGTATTTTTTCACCTGGTTTCACGAGAATAATATCATTTACTAGTACTTCTTCAATCGCGATGACTTTTTCTAGTCCATCTCTTTCAACAAGCGCGGTTTTCGCCTGTAATCCCATCAACTTCTTGATAGCATCTGATGAACGGCCCTTCGCCTTTGCTTCAAATAACTTCCCTAGCAGAATAAGTGTAATTAAAACTGCACTTGTCTCATAGTAAAGATGCACATCGTGACCTTGATGGCCTATAGATTGTATACTTTCATATAAACTATAAAAATAAGCAGCAGAAGTACCTAAAGATACGAGCACATCCATATTGGCACTTTTGTTCTTTAACGCTTTATAAGCTCCTATATAAAACTGACGGCCAATTATAAATTGAACAGGTGTAGCCAATGCCAACTGAAACCACGGATTCATAAAAAAATCCGGCATATATATAAAGGATGTAAATGAAAAATGTCCAACCATCGTATAAAGAAGAGGCAATGATAAAATAGCTGAGATAACGAATCTCCACTTTTGTTTTTGAATAGCAGCCTCACGATGATCGAGTTCATTTTTTTCGTTTTTAAGATCGGCCCCATACCCGATCTTTTCTATCTTATCTTCTATTTCAACCACCGTTAAAGTCGCTGGGTTATATGTTACAGTTGCTGTCTCTAGTGCTAAATTAACATTGGCAGACATTACGCCGTCCATTTTGTTCAGGACCTTCTCAATTCGGCTTGAGCAAGCTGCACAAGTCATGCCGGTTATAGCGAATTCTGCAGCATCTGTCACAATGCCATAGCCAATTTTCTCGATTCTAGCTTGCAGATCTTTTGCGGCTATTTCATTGGGATTATAGGAGATAGTAGCTGTTTCAAGCGCTAAGTTTACACTGGCTTCTTGAACGCCTTCCATCTTATTCAAAACCCTTTCAATTCGTCCTGAACACGCAGCACATGTCATTCCAGTCACCTGAAAGCTTGTTTCTTTCATATGTTCACTCATGTCGTTACCCTCCCGCTTTATACCCTCGAGGGGTATATAGAAGATTAAAGAAAACTCGGTATAAACAACCGAGCTAATTATCTACTCTACGTCATAACCTTGATCATCAATAATCTCTTTTATAGCTTCAACAGTTACAACTGTCGGGTCAAAATGAACCTCTACTTTCCCCTCACTTAATTGGACATTTACTTCCTTCACCCCATTAAGCGCTCCTACACTACCTTCAACTGCTTTCACACAATGACCACAAGACATCCCACTAACACTCAAAATTACTTTCTCCATGTCTAACTCTCCTTACATCAATAAGATATTTTTTATATAACAACACAAAACTATGTAACGTTCACGAAAGGACTAAGAAGCTAGGAAACTATTTTTTCATTAGTTTCTGTATTGTCACAATCACTTCATCAAGCACTTCTAAATCGCCATCTTGAATACGTTCAGCTACACATGTTTTCATATGCCCTTCAAGTAACAGCTTCGCAACACTATTCAGTGCAGATTGAGTAGCAGATAGCTGGGTGATAATATCATCGCAATATACATCTTTCTCAATCATGCCTCGTATGCCACGAATTTGCCCCTCCACTCGATTCAATCGGGTAATCAAATTTTTCTTCACTTCCTCTGAGTGATGACTCTTCCGTTGAGAGTGTGAATGACCGCATTGATTTTCTGTCAGCTGTTCGTTTGAAAATTCATTTGACATATAATCTCACCTCTAAATTCAATATACTATACCCCCCTACCCTATACAACGTTTTTGAGTTATAAGTTATAATATTCCGAATAAATGTGACAACCTTAAATTTTCATGTATGGTACGATAAAATAAAGCATATAAAACAAACGGGAGGTTTACCATGTTAACTATTTATTTTACACGTCATGGACAAACGGAATGGAACGTGCAGCAACGTATGCAAGGCTGGGGCAACGGTGAATTAACAGAGCTTGGCTTGTCTGACGCTAGAAATCTTGCCGTACGCCTTCATCATACCCCGATAGACAAAATATATGCCAGCACCAGCAAAAGAGCATATCAAACTGCTGAAATCATTGCGGAGGGCAGAAATATTCCAATGATAAAAGAGGACGTTTTCCGTGAAATGTGCTTTGGCGATTGGGATGGTAAATATCGCGATGATATTATAGAGAAGTACCCTGAGGATTTTCATACCTTTTGGCATGAGCCACAAAACTTTAAGCGCGAAACATGTGAAACATTCACTGATTTACAAAATCGCGTCAAACAAGCCTTGCAAATTATTATTAATCAAAATAGTAATGGCACGGTTCTTGTTGTCGCACACTCCATCTTTTTACGAATGGTCTTTGCAACTATTAAAAATTTGCCGATTTCAGAGATTTTCACTCAAAAGCCACCAGAAAATACTAGCTTAACGAAAGTTGTTTATGATGGAAGCACTTTGAAGATCGAGTACGAAAGTGACATGTCTCATGCCCATTAATTTTATATATATGAAAGAGGATAATCTAAGAAGACTTTTCCTAGATTATCCTCTTCTTAATTTTCCAGCAAACCCATTAAAATATATTTGGCATATTGCTTCTTCTTCATCTTTCTTAGTTCTTCTGTTTGTATACCTACCGTTTGCATCGGTAAGATGAAGTGAGCATTATTGCGCGGAATAGCTTTCGGATTGGTAGCAATTACATCATTGAAAATTAAACCGGATTTCACTTCAGAATCCCCTTCAAATGTAAGCCCAACCTTAATTTCTTGCCGCTCAATGACTCCATTAGCCGTTAACTTATACACATACTTCTTACCAGAAGCGGAAAACGCAGAATCAGATGAAATAATCGGTACAGCAATCGCTTCTTCAACTATAACGTTCATTTCCAGATTGCTTCCTATAAAAAGATTGTCCTCTTCTATTTCTTTCTCATCCAATTGTTCTGAAGAATCTTCAGATACTTCCTCTATTTCTTCCGATTCGAGATCACCCTCAGCAGTCTCTTCTTCTAAAGTTGCCATAAAAGAATAAATCGGCTCTGCCCCGACACTTGGTGCTTCTTTCGGATATTGATTAATTTTTGAAATAACAGCGGAATACGATTGCTTATGAAGCGCTGAATACAACTTAACTTTTTGACCAACATTTACATCCTTCATTTGCTGCTCCGACAATATTCCCTCTATTACTAAATTATCCGAGGCAATTGTAATAACAGGAGCTGTTAATTCCTCATTGATCCGAATAACCTGCCCATCAGCCTCACTATATACTGTTGCATTTCCAATTCGTTCATTAAGCTGTGCCAGTTTTTTCTTTGCAGCTGTTAGCTCTGCCTCCAGCTTTCTTTCTTCAGCTTCCGCAGCTACAATAGACTCTTCAATGTTACTTTTAACAATAGCAGATATATCCACCACTACGGTTACCTCTGAATTTTGCGCGTTATTATTTCGAGAAGGTGCCTTATTATCTATCTTTTTCAACTCTGATATTTTCAATCCAATACTTTTTAGCTCATCCTGCAAGCGTTCTGTTTCAATCTCAACTGCTGCTTTCTGTTCCTCGAGCTCCTTTGTATCATACGAAAATAATGGTGTACCTGCTGTAATGACATCTCCTTCTTCTACATAAAAAGAAGCCATATCTCCTTGCTGCCCATCAAAATACACATACTGCTCGCTATCGGGTAATGCTACCCCTTCAGTTTCAAATGTTTGTATAACGTCTCCACCTTCAACTCTGGACCATTCGTTAACATAAACGGTTCTTTCAGCCTTGCTGTCCTCCTTAAATAAGAGATAAAGATTCACTCCTATAAAAAGGATAGCTATGGCCGCAACTATGTAGTAACCCTTCTTTTTCAATACTTGTCTCCCCCCTTAGAAGAAAACTCCAATTTTGATATACGACAACAAGCCAGATCCAATCCAATAAAAAATGTATAAAAAAGCAATAACAAGTAGTAGCGATTTTCTACTTATATCCGAAAGCTCTTTTAAATAATAATAAGAAAAAGCAATCATACCGATTCTCAGTAATGTAACTTGACTCAACAAATGAACAATAAGCTCACTATCTGATATATATTGCGCAATGATACCAAGAGATAAAATATTTGAGGTATCACCAATATCCAGTAATAAATACATAGGAACCTGTAATGCTTTTTCCACTAAAAACAAGATGAAAATACTCATTTGTACAATAACGATTTTTTGGAAACTAGTATGTAAAAATGACCAATAATAAATAGAACTTAAAAAAAGAAAAACACATGCTATAACAGCGCCAGCTACTATACTACCGATAAAAAACAATTGGCTCCTTGCCATCCACGCTACATTATTTATACCAATCAGTTCCTTCGATATTGATTCCGTTCCAATGCCATAGAATGTATTCACAGCATATAAAAAAATGCTGACGGCTATTAAAATGATGATTTGGAGCTTAAAGCGACTATAACTCTCTGCACGTTTTAAATGATAGTTATAATCGTGCGGCTTCACAATCCCTTTTAGAGGCCTTATTTGCATGACCATGTCTCATCCTCCCTTTTTCTAGTAACAATATAAGACTATCAAATGTGTAAATATTTTGAAACACTTTAATCGTTAAATATACTAACTTAGTTTAAAATAACTAGATTGGAAGCCTTAAAATTTATAAAAGAGAGCTAGAATACGAATAGTCATTCACATCCCAGCTCTCTTTCTACATTATGTTAACAAACGGCTCATAATTTACCATACAAAGGATCTAACACACCGATAACATCTAAAAATACAACAACAATAACAATTGGAATAATATATCTAACAAGATAAAACCAACTATTAAAAGCTATTTTGCCAAACTTCGATCCCTCTAACAATTCTGCTTGAAGAACATTCTTTTTTACTTTTAACGGAACAAATATTGCAATTAACAATGCTCCTAAAGGTAACAAAATATTACTTACTAAATAGTCTGCCGCATCAAAAATATTCAAATCAAAGATTAAAATATGACTCAGAGAGCTATAAGATAACGCTGATGGGACACCTACTATAAAAATCAGCCCCCCCATAATAATAGAGTACTTACGTCGCTTATCCTCATCACCCTTGATAATAGAAGCTACAATAATTTCAAGCATCGAGAATGCTGATGTTAAAGTTGCAAACAAGAATAACGCCAAGAAGCACACTAAGAAAAATTCTCCAAACAATATATGTTCAAATACTGAAGGAAGTACAACAAAGAGTAATCCTGGCCCTTCAGCCGGTTCTAGTCCTAATGAAAACACCGCTGGGAAAATAGCTAGTCCAGCCAGTAAAGCAATCATCAAGTTCATAGACACAATAGAGATGGCGGGCTGAATTAGATTTGATTTTCTCGGTAAGTATGAACTGTAAGTTACCATTACTGATACACCAACACTCAGAGAAAAGAAAGATTGTCCTAATGCGAATAACACACTTTCAGATGTAATATCCGAAAAGTCCGGAGAAAGGAAAAACTTAACTCCTTCCATGGCATTGTCCAGTGTCAATGAACGAACAATCAACACAACAAACAAGATGAATAAAGCAGGCATTAAAATTTTTGTTGCCTTTTCAATCCCTTGCTGAACACCTTTGGCAACAACAAATACTGTAATCAGCAAAAATATGCCCTGAGAAAGAATTGCTAAACCAGCGTTACTAATTGTGCTGCCAAACACTTCACTGTATTGAGCAGAGTCATTAATGATTCCACCGAATAGCCCTTTTACAAAATAAATAACAATCCAACCACCGATCACACTATAAAATGATAGCAATAGGAAACTTGTAAAAACGCCAACCTTACCAATCCAATGCCACTTCGTATTTGGTGCTAGCATTCGATAGGCACTAATTGCTTCCTTTTGTGTACTTTTTCCGATAATAAATTCTGCTAAAAGCAATGGAAAGCCAATCAATAATGAAAACAAAATGAATAATAAAAAGAATGCTCCTCCACCACTGACGCCCGTTACATAAGGAAGCTTCCAAATTGCCCCGATACCAATAGCCGAGCCTGCTGCCGCCAATATAAATCCTATTTTTGAGGACCATTGCTCATGTTGCTGCATATCGTTCAACTCCTTTTTATACTTTTCCTACTTCATTCATAATGAAAGAATGATAAAACCATTTTATTTAAACAAAAAAACCACATCTCTATCCATCGATAGGGACGTGGTTTAACACGCGGTACCACCCTAATTGAAAACAGTACATTGTTTTCCACTTAGTAAAAAAATAACGGTTTTACACCGTCCTTATAGAGCAATACCAAATATATCGCATATAAGGAGAGCTCCAAGCATGAAATTCACCAAATCTTTGTATCAGTTTTCACCAACCACTGACTCTCTAGTTTAACAGGGAGATAGGCTTAATAAAGACTCTTCTTCGCTCAATTAATATTTTAATAATAATCGAAATTATATTATCATAACAACAAAAGGTCAAGTCTACTATTTAAGTTTCAAAGGGCTTGCTTTAACAGTTGACTTGACCCTCTTCCAAACTCTTGTTGAATTATTATATTCATATAACAGACGACAACTGAATAATTGGATTAAATCCCCCCCTTTTATCGTTCACTAATTATTCAAAATAAAAACAATCTTATATATTAGTTATCTTGATATAATTATTCCGGGTAATTTTTAATCCAGATTCCTTTTTATGGTTTTTTAAAATATTTTATTACCACTTGATGTTATTGAAGCAGTCCTCTATTTCTGTTTTTCTCAAAACATAGGTGATTAAACCTAATCCTTGATAAAAGCTAAAATAACTGCTTTCTAGCATATACAATCCCTTTACAAGGAGGAAAAGCATTTATGATGAAGTATTTACAAAATCTTGGCCGATCACTAATGCTACCGGTAGCTGTATTGCCTGCCGCTGCTATCTTAATGGGTATCGGTTATTGGATTGACCCAAATGGATGGGGAGCAGGAAGCCCTGTTGCGGCATTCTTGATCAAATCAGGTAGCTCCATCATTGATAATATTCCTATTCTATTCGCAGTTGGGGTAGCTCTAGGATTATCGAAAGATAAGGATGGATCAGCCGCTTTAAGTGGTTTAGTTGCTTATCTAGTAGCGACAACTTTACTTGCAACAAATACAGTTGCTATGCTTCAAGGCGTTGACGTCGAAGCAGTTGACCCTTCTTTTGCAAAAATCGGTAACGCTTTCGTCGGTATTCTTTCAGGTATTGTAGCATCTATTATGTATAACCGCTTTAGTCAGGTTAAGCTACCTGATGCACTAGCGTTCTTTAGTGGAAAACGACTAGTACCAATTATGACATCCGTTTCAATGATACTTATCTCAGTAGTATTATTCTTTGTATGGCCAGTCGTTTATTCTGGATTAGTTAACTTCGGTGAATTCATTAGCGGATTAGGCGCAGCTGGTGCTGGTCTATACGGCTTCTTCAACCGTCTGTTAATTCCAACAGGACTGCATCATGCCCTTAACTCTGTATTTTGGTTTGATGTGGCTGGCATTAACGATATCGGAAACTTCTGGGCGAGTGAAGGTACAAAAGGTGTCACTGGTATGTACCAAGCCGGATTCTTCCCGATTATGATGTTCGGTTTGCCTGCTGCAGGTTTGGCAATGTATCACACTGCCAAAACAGCACGTAAAAAACAGGCTGCTTCATTATTCTTAGCTGCTGGTTTTGCGGCATTCTTTACTGGCGTTACAGAACCACTTGAATTCGCATTTATGTTCGTAGCTCCTGCACTTTATTTTGTACATGCTGTATTAACAGGTATTTCACTAGCTGTGGCAGCTCTTTTCCACTGGACAGCAGGCTTCACTTTCAGCGCAGGTTTAGTTGACTTTTTCTTAAGCTCAAAACTACCACTTGCAAATCAGCCTTACATGCTACTTGTACAAGGTCTTGTTTTCGCAGTGATTTACTACTTCGTATTCCGTTTCATGATTGTGAAATTCAACCTGAAAACACCAGGTAGAGAAGATGATACAGATGAAGCAGATAAAAGAGAAGAAATCACTGTAGGTGAAGACAAATTCCACTCAATGGCAGTGAAAATTTACGAAGGTTTGGGCGGAGATGACAATGTAGTATCTGTTGATAATTGCATTACTCGCCTAAGAATAGAAGTAAAAGATATGGACGCTGTCGATCAAGAAAAGATTAAAGCAACTGGCGTTCCAGGTATCAACATTGTCGGAAAGCAAAGCATTCAAGTTATTGTCGGAACACAAGTACAATTTGTAGCCGATGAAATTCATAAGATTCGCAAATAGTTTTTCAAATAGAACCCTTAATAGAAATCTCTCTTTTTATTAAGGGTTTTTTCACCTTTATAATAATCTAATAATTCAAAATATAAACTTCCATTTTTTCCATACAAATAGTACACTACACATATCATACTTTTAGGAGGGTGTTTCGATGAACCATAACGATTTTTTACAAAAAACAATAGAACTAGCTAATGAAAGCATAAATAACGGCGGAGGACCCTTTGCAGCGATTGTTGTCGATCAAAATGGAAAAATCATTGGTATTGGACAAAACTCTGTTACAAAAAAATCAGACCCCACTGCACACGCTGAAGTAGAAGCCATCCGTCAGGCCTGCCAAAACCTGAACAGCTTCCAATTGGATAACTGTATTCTCTACACAAGCTGCGAGCCATGTCCAATGTGTTTAGGAGCTATTTACTGGGCTAGACCTGCAGAAGTATATTATGCAGCTACTAAAATTGATGCCGCAGCTGTTGGATTTGATGATGCTTTTATTTATGAACAAATTCAAAAACCACATTATTTGCGAAATATACCTTTTTTATCTTTACCCCTTGAAACGAAAAATACTCCTTTTGAAAATTGGACTTTATCCAAGTATAAAATTGACTATTAAGGTAATTCACATAGCACTCTTATATGTATTTTTTAGATAAATAAAACCCACACTGTCGCTTTCTGATACAGTGTGGGTTTTTGGCTATTACCAATTGCGACTAGCACCGCCGCCGCCAGAAGATCCGCCACCACCGCCGCGGTTACCTCCGCCGCCGCCATTTCCTCCTCTTGATATAATGATGAGAAGCATTCTGGTAAGAGTGCCTCCAAAAAACAGCATATCAAGAATTATAACTGCTACAATAACAATTACGGAAATAATGTAAAATAACGGGTTACCTACTTTATTCTCATATGGAACAACCTCTGTCTGTTCACCGTTCCAGCCATATTCAGAAGCCACTTCATTATACAAAACCTTATATGTCTGAACGATTGCTTGTTCAGGCTGTCCGGCCTGTAAATAAGGAACCGTAAATTCATCTAGAATCCTTCCTACTTTCCCGTCAGGAAGTGCTCCTTCGAGTCCATAGCCTACTTCAATACGAACAGCACGCTCTTCTAGCGAAATAACAAGCAGCACACCATTATTATCTTCCTCACTACCAATGCCGTATTCTCGAAAAGCTTCGTTTGAAAACTCTTCAATCGATGAGCCGTCTATAGTATCCACTGTTAAGACTGCTACTTGTGCAGTAGTAGCATCTTCTAAATTCCTTCCCAGCTTATTCAGTTCCGCTTTTTGCTCGAAAGAAAGTAAACCGGCGAAGTCCTGAACATATATGTCACCTACAGGACCAGGAATATCTGTATTTGCTTCTGCTGAAAAAGAAAATAGATTCAGAAATAAAAGTAATGCTGCTATCAATTTGAAAGCAGCTTTTTTAATCATTCTTCATTCTCCCCAAAGTCTACAGTTGGAGCCTGCTCTGCTCCTTCACTCGCCTTGAAGTATTCTATTTCATCAAAACCGAAGACTCCCGCAATGATTGAACCTGGAAAACGTTTAACACTTCTGTTATAACCAGAAACAGTATCGTTATAGTCTTTACGAGCTACGGAAATCCGATTTTCGGTCCCTGCTAACTCATCCATCAACTGCTGAAATGTTGTGTTTGATTTCAAATCTGGATAATTTTCTACTACAACTAATAACCGATTTAAAGCATTCGTTAGTTGATCATTGGCAGTTGCTTGATCCGCAGGCGTAGCTGCACCAGCTAAATTAGCACGTGCATCAGATATGCTTTGAATGACATCCTTTTC
>JAEIGA010011213.1_pt1 | contig 13609 bp, 10 predicted proteins | sample 9270691 | NCBI WGS metagenome assembly JAEIGA01 (sample SAMN17057246, study PRJNA624740) | gut metagenome | biome: biome; isolation source: fecal sample | host: Bos grunniens | place: China: Xizang | collected 2019
AAAAACAGCGGCGCCTACATTACGGTAACATATCTTGCAGCCGACGCGACAGAACTGTCGCACGACATACGCTCGATAAAATCACAATTCACCGGTGCTACGGCAATCCCCAAAGCCGTAAGAGAAAAACTCGCAAACATAAAAATATCTGTACGCAAGCACAAACGCTCCGATAAAATAATTATCAAAAAATTTGAGCCCTATGTCTCCAACTCTAAACCAGCCAAGGAAGACAAAAACGAGGCCACCTTACAAATCGACAAAAATATTCCCTAAAGCATTCGAACGAAGCGCCGCTTCAACAAAACGCATTGTACGCACTCCTTCATGCGCACATGGGTAATCGTACGACTCGCATGAAGTAGGGATGTCTACACCGAAGCGCCTAACACGCACCGCCTGACAGAATCCAAGATAAATATTAGCAAATGCCTCTATAAATCCTTCGTGGTGGCCTGCAGGGATACGCGACATACATGTTGCCGATGCGGATAGCGTTTTCACATATGGGGCATTGCGCTTATAAATACGCTCTGGTTCAAACGGATACTTAACGGAAAGATAATTTGGAGATTCTTGATTCCAGAAAAGAGACGCCTTGTCGCCATATATTTTCAAACGCGTGCCATTCTCTTCCCCTGTCGCTATTTTTGAGACCACCATCGCCGCCTTCGCGACACCGGTCCCAGAACCCGATGAAAGGCGCATCAAAATTGACGCGTCATCATCAAGACTATTGCCGGGGGCGAACGATGAAAGGTCTGACAACAGCGAGACAACCTGCATTGAAGTGACATATTCAATCAAATGAAAACCATGTACACCAATATCAGCGACAACGCAACTTGGCCCGGACTTTTCGGGAGACATCTTCCATGTATTACGCTTATCGAGCGGCTTGGTAAAATCAATCTTTCTAAAACTGCCTTGCTGATACTCCAAAACGATCTTGTCTATTCTTCCAAGTTCGCCTTGCCGCACAAGATCACGAGCAAGTTTTATCATAGGAAAACCAGAATACGTAAATGGAATGCCTAAAACGCGATTTCTGGACGCGGCTATCTTTTCCAATTCTACAGCCTCGTCAAGTGTAAGTGAAAGCGGCTTTTCACACATTACATCAAGGCCAGCCTCAAGCGCGGTTTTTGTTATGGCATAGTGCGAATCATTCGGAGTGCATACCGAAATAAAATCCACTCTATTCTTTTCGCCTTCAATAAGCGACTGCCAATCATCATATGTACGGGACTTATCAATTCCGCACTCCGCCGCAGCCGCATAATTATCAACTTCGCTGCGCGAAAAGCATCCCGCTTCAAGGTCGGCTAAGTCATCGAGCCTGATAGCCATTCTATGGACAGGCCCTATAAAAGAACCTTTTGCTCCGCCAATCATTGCATATTTAAGTCTGCGCATGCTCATTGGAAAACCTCCTTGAAACAAAACATTGCTAAACCACCATACATTATACGGCTATTTCCCAACACAAAAACGGGAGAAAAGATTTGTCAATAAATCATTGCTATAATCCGCACCTATCGCCTCTGCGATGACCGAGGCAGTTGCGCGCAATACATTTCCCATTAGCACCGCATCGCCCGAGACAAGGGGCAGCTCACCAAGCATTCCATCGACCCGCAAAATTACCGACAAGAAACGCTCACCTTCAGTGCCATCGGCCTCTATTGGATCGGCAGAAACAGCCTCAAGCCTCGCTTCAATTTCGCGCCTAAGTTCGTCCAAGCCCTCTCCAGTAAATGCTGAAACATTCAACCCTTCGCCCTTGTGCAGATCACACTTGGGGTGAATCTTCAAAATTCTTTCCGGTGCCGCTTCTTTGGCCGCCAATTCAACATCGCCGAACAATACGACTATATCCGCTTTAGCGGCAAGTTCCTCGCTTCGGCGAACTCCCTCAGCCTCTATTTCACTAAAACCACCGCCACACTTTCTTATCCCGGCTGTATCAACCAACCTGACCGGCCAACCGCCGATGTCAACCCACACCTCTATGGAGTCGCGCGTTGTACCGGCAACATCGGAAACTATTGCACGATTCTCTCCAATAAGGGCATTAAGCAGGGAACTCTTCCCCGAATTCGGCGGTCCAGCAAAAACGACAAGCGATCCATCTCGCAACATCTTGCGCTGACGGAGTTTTACAGCCTGATTTTTAAGACGCACACGGAGAGCCTCGGACTCTTTAATCACACCATCAAAGTATGCTTCTGGAAGATTGCCTTCGTCAACATCAAGCGAGTACTCAACCGTCGTAGAGATCCTAACAACCTCATCATAAAATTTCCGCAAAACCGCCTTTGCAGAATCGCTACAATTGCCGCTATCAATCAAACCGCCAAGCGCGGCATCAGCGGCACGCGTTGTCTTGGCATCTATAAAATCAAGCAACGCCTCGGCCTGATCAAATGTCATTTTCCCATTAAGAAAAGCCCTCTGCGTAAACTCGCCGCGGTTCGCCAAACGCGCACCTGCCGCTAATGCTGATTCAAGAACACGCCTCGGAGCAATAGTTCCGCCATGAGTGTGAAACTCTACAACATCCTCGCCCGTAAAGGAATGAGGGCCTTTAAAAGAAAGCAATAAGCCTTCGTCAATTACAGTTTGGTCTTTGTAAAACCGCGTAAAAACCACATGGCCTGGCTCAGGTTCCTTACGGGTAAGTGTGCGGGCAATATCAAATGCCCGAAATCCGGACACTCTAACAACGGCAATGCCGCCGCGACCGGCAGCGGTCGCAACGGCAGCTATAGTCTCGCTGTGTGATGACATTTATTTCGAACGGAAGAATCGACGCATCTCATCGGCGGTCTTACACATGGCAAGACGGTCAACTCCATTCTCTGCGCGCAATGCACGCGAAATATAACTCATCAACTGCAAATACGGCATCTGCGCCTGATCGTTTGCAAGCGTCAAAACGATAATACGCACTGAGCTCTTATCTATCGTCTCGTAATCAGGTATCATTCCTCCGGCAGTTCCAGAATTGTCTACGAGCGCAATGGCACCAGCGATTCCTACAACGCTCTTATCGCGACCGTGCGGAACTGCAATACCGCGGTCAAGCCCCGTAGGCATAGATTCCTCACGGCGCATAACCGCTGCAAGCGCACTCTTTTCATCAAGGACGTGATTTGGGCAGGCCTTTGCTATTTCTGCTATCATCTTTGCAAAGGCCTCTTGCTTGGAGCTCGCCTTGAACGAAGGAAGCATCACAAAACCCTGCAGGTAGCGGCCAACGGCCTCCGGCCCCCTTGCAACCGCTTCAGGAGTCGTAATGATTTTTTCTATTTCCTCGCGGCGAATCGGCTTGGCGATAGAGCGGGCAAGATCGTTAACCTGACTGACAACCTCCATCCACACCGTCATAACCATCGCCTCTTCGGCAGGAGTGCATTCAAAGCGAATCTTGTTCTCGACCTGACGAATAGATATCTCAATTGCATCAATTGCGACATCCCAAATGCGATCCGACTGCGATAGACATGTGACAAAAAATCCTTCGTTACGAAATTCTACGAGAAGCTTACTCATCATGATTTCGGCAACGCTTGAATCAACAAGCTCAAACTCAACAGCGCGCGACCCATCAGTTGAAGGCCTTGAATTTCTAACACCTTTTTTCTTGCTCTTGAAAAGCGCTACCAGTCCAGGAGGCGCAACCATCGTCGTGATAAGAGTCATCATAATGCCAATGCCGAAAATCTCTTGCGAAAGGTATCCTGCAGAAAGCCCTAAGCCGGCAACGATAAGCGCAACCTCTCCGCGCGGCACCATACCTGCGCCGATTCGTAACGAACCCAAAAGGTTAAAGCCGCAGAAAAGCGAGGGAATCATACATCCAACAACCTTTGCTATAACAGCGAGAATTGTATAAATCGCGCCGAACACAAGAACACTCTTTGAGCAAAGGGCCGACATGTCAACCATCATACCCATGACACAGAAGAAGATTGGCACGAGGAAGGTATAAACCGGAGTTAACGTTTCTTGTACCATATGCTTGATATCGGTGCGTGAAAGAGCCAAGCCCATCACGTACGCGCCAATAATCATTGCAAGTCCCATGCTCTCAAAAAATCCGGCAAGAATAAGCGACAAACCAAAAGCCATTGTCGCAATTACCGTAGGAGAACGGAAAGTAAACTTGAGGAACTTAGCAATGCGACGAGCCGCAAGAACGCCGATAATAGTTGCGCCAAGCCATACACCGAATGATTTCACGGCGACAAAACCAATGTGACCCCAATCGATGGAAGTGCCTCCTGGAGTACCCTTTGAAGCAAGGTTTGCAGCGATAATACCGTTACCAATAGCAAGAACAACAAGCCCCAAAACATCATCAACTACGGCACCGGCCATAATAGTGGTGCCTTCCTCAGAGTCGAGTTTCTTACGTTCAGAAAGAATACGAGCTGTAATGCCAACCGATGTAGCCGTAGACATAATGCCCATATAAAGAGCGGCAGGGTCAGTCATCGCCTGTGCGAGCTGAAGATCTGAAAGATACTTGAATTTATCAAAAAATTCCGGGAGAAAATAGATAGCGCACAAATCTCCTAATATAAAGGAGCCAACAACACCGCCAATTCCTACGAGCGTTCCAACAAATGAATACCTAAGAAACATTTTGAGATTTGTCTCAAGGCCAGATAAGAACAGCAAAATAATAGAGGCGAGCGTAGCGATACCGTATAAGGCCGGGCTTGTGGCATCAAAAGGGCCATGTCCTGCCACTGTTCCAAACATTTCCTTTACGCCGCCGGATATAGCGTTCATTTCTCTTAGTGCCACACCATGGAAAAGACCATATTTAAAAATTCCGTCACCGAAACCAAGACCACCCAATGCCCAAGGTCCTATTACAATACCGGCAGCGAGTTCACCAAGAATCGAAGGCATCTTAAGCATTGAAGCAATCGCACCACCAAGACGCGCAGCAAAAATTATGACACCTATCTGAAGAACAAGAAACATCATCTCCTCAACTCGCGGAAGGCCAAAATTAGGATAAGCAGGCCCGCCATTGCCGGAAGCATACAGTATACTTGCCGTTAGCGCACACATTAACACAATCAATATTCGTTTTATTTTCATTTTACCTTTTACTCCTTAATTATTTATCTTAAATCACCTTATAAAGCCTACTCACTATTTCCTCGTAGGCTGATGCATTCGCTTCAAGCGACTCTACCATCTTAAACTGGTTGCGTGCCCGCACAATATTGTGCTCGGGATAATTCACCCTGAAATACAGATCGCCGTTGAGATAGTCGGTCAAAAAGCGCACGCCGACTTCAAATGTTGAAATCTGCCCCGCAAATACAAGATTCGCCACCTCAACGGAAGATAAAAACCTTGCGCGCTCTATATACCCGCGCGCCAGTGCTTCAAAATAATCTAATCGAGAATATACCTTTGATAAATCAGCTTCATCCTCGGCCGCCGAGGCTGTTGATGTTCTGACCATATCACCAAAATCACTCAAAATGCTGCCCGGCATAACTGTATCAAGATCGATTACCACAGCTTCGCCGTTGGGAGCGACAAGCACATTATTAATTTTACTATCGCTGTGAATAACACGTTCAGGCAATTCCCCCTGCTCGAGAAGCGACATAACTCGCTCCGCATGCGCACGCCTACTGTTAACAAAGTCAATTTCGCGGCCGACTTTAGACACTCGACCGACGCGATCAGCAAGCATTGCTTCATCAAAATCAGCAAGACGGGAACGTGTATTGTGAAAGCCTGGCAAAACCTCCTCCAACCTTGGCGCAGGAAGATCTGAAAGGCTATCATGAAAACCGGCAAATGCCTTTCCAACAACATACGCCTGCTCAGGGCTTTCTATAACATTGAATGCTGAATATCCAGAATAAAATTTGAATAGGCGCCATGGATTTTCGTATGCGACAAAATCCAAAGTAGGCAAACCTTTAGTTTTAAGATATTCCGTAACACGCAATACGGTGCGTTTTAAAACATTTAACGCCTCTGGCGTGAAAATTTTTGTATTCACATGCTGAAGTATATAACTGCATCCGCCCTCAACATCAACCTTAAATGTATCGTTAATGTAACCTGAGCCGTACCGCATAACTGCGGTACGGCCCTTGATGCCCATCGACTTTAATATTCGGTCGATTTCTTCAGCAGTAAAAACGCCTCTTTCCATTTGGAACGGACAGCATTACTTCCTCTTTTTAATTACGGGAATCTGCGCAGCGGCAACTGACTGACCAAGGCGGCGCGCCTTCTCATCAGGCATAAAGATATCAATCTTTTCGGCCCACTCAGGATAAACATCCTTAAGCATAGCCTTAGCCGTCTCGAGGATAATCTCGCCGCCGAGACCTGATGTGACGCGACCGAGAATCATCATATTCTCGTAATCGTAAAATTCGTTGTACCACGGGATGGCGTGAGCGAGGAAGCGACCGATCTGGATATAAACCTTAAGAGCTTTTTCATCGCCCTTCTCCATAGCTGCCTGCACAACCTTGAGACGTTCGGGAAGTTTCATAGACTTGGGGAACTTAAACCCATACTTCTCCGCAAGCCAATTTACAGCCTGCTGAGAGAAGGCCATTGCACCTACGCCAGCATCGCCCGACCACTCACATTTTGGAGCATTAGGATTGAAATCAACAGGAGCAAACGCAAGCTCTGAAATGCGACCTGTCATGCGGCCCTTAGGATCAACATATCCCACAGCCTCAGACGAGCCCATCGCCACACCAAGAATACCCTTCTTGTTCATCGTAATCATACCAGCCAAAGCCGTAACATCGCCGTCGTTATAAATTGCGAACGGCACGCCCCAGTCTTTTTCGATGCGGAAGAACATGTTCTGCGCAGTTTCAAACTTTGACGGATTCTTCTCTTTAACCGCACGGAACAATGACGCGATACCCATCTTTTGGCCAACAAGAGTACCAGCCGTAGAGCCACCAATAGCATCTACGCGCGGAAGTGAAGCTGCGGCCTCTTTGAGGCCTGCTGTAAGCATATTGTAATGATACTCCGGATTGGCTTGATTGCGAGGGTCCCATGGGAACTCCTTTGAAAAGACAACTTTACCCTTATTGAGTGCAGAAATCTTAAAATCACTCGCGCCAAGATCAAAACCAATGCGGCAGCCGTCGGCAACCGTCTTGACTGTTGCGGGCGTCTCGTTGGTCTCGGGCATCTTGTTCATCGGAACAATAACGGCCTCGACCGGGCGACCATAAATAGAAGTAAAGAAATCGTAGTCAAACGCACGTGCACCCTTCTTTGTATATGCCTTGGCAACAGGCTTTACAATGGCGTCGGGACCAGAAAGGTAAAGTTTCCAACCGCCTGCAGACCACACAATGAACTTGGCTATGCGCTCAACGACATACGAGACGAATTTTACAGCCTTGGGATCAAGACGAGTCGGAACTGGAAGATCGTAGCGATATACTTTGCCATCCTCGCGCTCCCACGCCACCGCAACCACATCGGCAGTATCTCCGATACCTCCATAAATTTCCCATAAAGCGTCCATAGGCGCCATAAATTCGGTATCGCAACAGCAGCACTTTTTAGCCATTTTATTGTCTCCTCTATTTTGTTTTTCTTAAATAGAAACCCTTTCAGTGATTTTACCATATTGAATCATATGCCGCAAGGATTGCTGGAGTCACATCCTCAAGAGATTCAACGCGGGCGCGAATACTCTCTTCCCTTGGGCCAAAAGCTATAAATGGCACAGTATTGCGCGTATGATTACGGTCATCTATGCTTTCAATATTGCCATGATCACTGGTCATCACTAAAGTTATGCCCGCAGCCTCCGTAAATCGAACTAAAGACGAAAGAAAACGGTCAAACAAACGTAACACTCCGCACGCACGCGCATAATCCAATGAATGCCCCGCTATATCCGTCTGGAAAAATTCATATAGCGTGAAATCGTTCTCGCGCGAAATGGCAAACAAGTGTTCCGCAGCTCGCTGAGGTGGAATAATTGGGATGTCTGGATAACGATCTTGAATAGTCTCGCGCGTTAAATCTTGCATAAGAGCGCGATCCTCCATCAAATCCTCTATCGTTGTTATAACCTCGTCAGTCGTCAATGCCATAACCGTGGTAACCGACTTATACCGCCTTAACTGCAACTCTTCGGCATTGTCGACAAGATAGGCATCGGCAAACTTTACGCGCTTTGAACGTTTCTTCAATTGTAAAAAAAGATTATTCTCTTCAATTATACGGCGCAAAGACGGTCCCGGAAAACCCTCACAATGTTTACCCATCGCTTTTGAGCAATTCACACCTGTAAACATTGTAGCCTGACCTGTCGCCGATTGCGGCAGACCCTCTACGTCAAGACACGCGTCGATTGGCTTTGAGTGTTTTTCTATAAGACGGCAAAGCATCGGACAAACCTCAGAATTAACCGGATTGTCCGACGCTGCTTCGCGTATACCAACACCATCAATAAAAAGGAAAAGTATTTTCAAATCGATATTATTATATCAAATTGTACGATGCCCTGTTGAGCGGATTATTATTTAAGCCACCCGCGGAGCCATCTTCAGAAAATTGACTCACTTGACACGCAATTCTCGCTTAAGCCACCCATGAGAAGACGCAAAATCCATATAACACTTCCAGTCATAGGGATCAAGAGTGTGCCTCCCTGTACGCAAATGATATGAAACACACCCTTGCTGCTGAGGGGTGTCAGGCTCAGGAATTTCCTGTCCGACGACTCCCTTCTTCCCATACAACTCCCACGCGGGAGAAGCAAGTTTAGCCGACCACCACTCTCCTATTGGTCCAGCCCATTGATCTTCAGTAGCTGAAGCAACACACAATAACCGCGGTGCTATCAACGCCAACAACTGATGCTGATCAAATGGCATTGACATTTCTTTTTTTACATACTTTTTATAATTTTCACAAAACCAATATGGAAAGCGCTTGGTAATTTGCAAAATATCCTCTGACCGCGGCAGTCTGATGTGATTCAATTTCGCTCCACTACATCCTGAATCATTAGAGCATGTCATTGCAAAGCGCTTATCTGTCGCACCCGCCCATAGTGCTGTTTTTCCACCTCGCGAATGACCAATGACGGCGACTTTCTTTGAATCTATAAGCGGCTCAGTTTCTATCCAATCCATCGCGCGACTTGCGCCCCATGCCCATGCGGAAATTGTTGCCCACGACTCCGCATTGCGCTGTGCAGAACCTTTGAAGGCTTTATATATTCCTTGATCATACCCGACATTTTTGTCTGCCGCAATATCTACATTACGAAACAAGACGAGTGCAAAACCCCTGTTAACAATATCAGCCACAGGGCAGCGCGGACTTATAAGAAAACCGTCGTCGCCTAAATTTGTAAAAAGCCCAAGTCCAATACATACAAACGCGGGAACCGGCTTCTTACTTTTAGGAATATACACGCCCAGAACGAAGGAATGCTTGCATTGCGGTCCGTCAAATATTACTCGGACAGATTTCCTAATAGCCTTGCCGCCCATTATTTCATCGCTGCGTTCAAGTTTAAACGACACGCGATTGCGCTCTCCAGCTTCTATTGGGCGCACACCAAAAACTTCCCTACTAAAAAAATCTAAAATCTCTGGACGCCTCTGCTTCTCCCATTGTTCAACGCTTGTAATCTCAACACCGGACGTTGTCCTGAAAAGTGCTGGCACATTATGCGGCACAGGGACCGCATACGAGACCGAATATAAAACTGCAGCGAACAATACAAAAAGCAAACCCTTCATTACATAACCCCTTTCTGCTTTAATCTTTACTGTCACTTATTTAAGACAAAAAATCTACAATACTTTTATTGGGCAGCCTTAATCTTATATGACATCTCGCCTGGGCCCTGCTCTACATCCGTCAAACCTGGCAATCGGACGGTGGCACGCGCACCTTCAGGCACGAGGACCGACACATCAATCTCCGCCCCATTCCTACGCCACTGAACACGAATATCTCCTCCCGCAACAGAATGGCTCACCTTTACCCAATCAAGACCAGGCAAAAACTGCGGAACGACTTCGAATGTTTTAAAGCCTGGAGACGTACGACGAATACCCCCGAGCGAACCATAAAACCAATTAATGATATCTGCCATCATAAAATGATTGAATGATGAACCTTGACGACAGTCCCAAGCTTCATGACAAGTAGTATTGCCTTTAGCAATCATATAACCGTACCCTGGGCGAGATGTGTCTTTTGTCATATCATATATGACATCATTATGACCATTTTCAGCGAGCACCTTCAACAAATACGGATACCCTATCTCTCCCGTTCCGACTGCCGCACGAGCGCGTACGTCCTCAACAATATTGGCAACGATAGCTGGTATCTCTGCAGGATCTGCAAGCCCCATCGCTATTGCAAGAGAATTTGCCGTCTGCGAATTGTTCTCGTAATAGCGCCCCTTGGCATTCCACCATTTTGCATTAAAAGCCTTTTTGATATTAGCGGCTTCTTCACGAAATTCGGCCGCCTCATCCTTTTTACCAAGAAGCTCGGCACACTTTGCAAGCGTTACTGCATTATTATAATAAAATGCCGTTGCGGTAAGATTGACGGATGTTCTGCGAATAGGACGGTTTTGAGAGGAGACTGTTTCTTGATACCAATCGCCAAGTCCACCCGGAGTAATAAACAACCCTCTATTTTCATCGCGCGACCAAGAGCGAATATAATTGTGATATGCAAGCATATTATTCCAATAGAGACGAATAAGAGAGGTATCGCCCGTCCACTCATACTGCTGCCATGGTATTTGTATCATAGAAGAGCCCCATTCAATGGAATGACGAAACCCGCCGCTAAAGACAGTAAACTCTGGGGCTATATCGGGACACATCCCATTTTCAAGTTGTGAATCAGCAAGATCTTGACACGTCTTTGCAAACATTGCATCAGCCTTCCAGCCCCATCGTATTTGATCAGCGTGAATATGATCTTGTTCCTGCCAACCAAGTTTCTCGCGATGCGGACAATCAGTAAATACACTTTGCATATTAGAGCGCTGCGACCACCAACATATATCATGAATCTGATTAAATAGCGCAAGAGAGCACTCAAACCTACCTGCGCGAGGAACATTAGCCATCACAACACGGGCAGCAGCATCAACAAGCTCGGGGTGCGACGCGCCGACTTGCGCAGGAATAAGACGCACCTTGATGTAACGAAAACCATAATAGAAAAAAGGAACTGTAAACGACTCGTCCCCCGTGCCGCCAAGAGTAAAGGCGCAGCGAGCTACAGTGCCATAATAACCTCCTGGCAGCTTTGTAATTCTATTCTCGCCATTCAAAAGAGGAATTTCCGAAAACTCAATCTCCACGCGGCTTCCGCGCGGACCTCTTGCAACGACAGTCGGCACATACGCGGCATTCTGCCCAAAATCAACGGTAAGTTCTTCATCCGACACCCGCATTATACGGATAGGCCTGCGGACTTCTTGCAGCTGACACACAAAAGGCGCCTCGCGGAGTTGTCCAGCAGGAGCCTTGGCTGCAACCACTGATTCAATACGGGATAAATCAGCGGTATGATCTATATCATCTCCACTGTAAACATGCGTACGCACCACTTCGCTCGGAGAAACCTTCCACCCTTCGACAGACGACTTCACAACGCCGCCAACAAGCAGTTTTTTCTCGCCCTCACTTCCTACAAACTTAGTGTAAAGCCCTTTACCGGGATGCGGCACATTATACATTCCGTTACCGAGAGTAATCTCCAAAGTATTTTCCACTCCGGCCTTAAGGACAGGCTTAAAAACATTGTATAGGCATGTTTTCATTGAACGAGACCAGCCTGGGAGATTAAACTCATCTCCATTGCCAATTGGCTTTCCGTTCAATTTCGCAACATATTGCCCAAGACCGCATATGGCAATAGAAGACGGACCATCCTTATCAACTTGAAATTTCGTCACAAAACGCGGAGCGGCCGCATTAAGACTTTGGGGCTGCTCAATCCATACCGCCCCCTTAAAAAGTTCAAGCGCTTCATCTGCAAAGCATACAATCGACATGTGCGCGACAACGGCAATCAAAAACAATCTTTTTATGCTCATACATCTTCTCCTTTTCATTACACGAGCGATTGCTTTACAATAGACTTTATTTTAACAAATATCCAATTCCATATGATATTAAGGCCACGGTTGTCGAAATGCCAGCCATCTCAAAAAAGCCTCGTTTAAATGAAGTGCCACGAGCCACACTTAAATAAAAATTAAAAAAGGCAATCACTCCTATTGCGGATAACAACATCGTAATTAATGCAAACGTTATATTTGTAAACACAAAATACGGAGCAATCAATAAACATACCGTAAGCACATAAGCAACGCCCGTATATAGAGCGGCTTTTCCTGCCCCTGCAGCAGAATTCTCTGAAGAATCACTATTAGCGTGAGAATCAGCGCGCGCAGACAAAAAAGCTGATGCCGCCATCGACATTGCTGCCGCCAAGCCTGTTATCAAACCGGTTTTAGCAATCTTCATTGGATCAGAAAGCGCAAATGTAAAACCTGCCAGGGCTCCCGTAAGTTCAACAAGAGCGTCATTCAAACCAAGCACAATTGACCCCATGTTTTTAAGGCGCTCATCACTCAACAATCCAATGAGTTCAGCTTCGTGACGATCCTCGTCCTCCGCAATCACGGCAAGCTGCGGATAATTTTCAACTGCCGCAGCATAAAGCCGCGACGCCTTACCCTCGCCCTTTTCCATTAGCTTAAGCGCAAACGTTAAACCAAATATTTTTGCATTTAAAACTATGCGGGCGGCAGCAAACATATTCGGGGACCCTTCTTCATTAAGAATCCCCGCTATCATATTTGCGTGAGTAGACTCGTCGTCGGCAATTCGCTCAAGAATCTGACGATTCTCAGCATCGTTTTGCATAACGGAGAGTCTTCTGTAAACGACCGCTTCTGTCAATTCATTGACAAGTTGACGGCGAAGCAATTTTATACCTTTATCATCAAGCATAGCACCCAAATCTTCCAAACAATGCAACAGCGCTTACTTTACGGAAGGAATCTTCGGAACAAGAGGAGTTGCTACATCTATAAGCGACTTCTCGTTCTTATATGGAAGCCATGTTTGATTGCGACCAAAAAACGCTATCTTGCCTCGAACAATCAAGTTCGCGCCATCGCGCCAAATCTCACACGAATAAACCTTACCCTTCTTAGGATCTAAAATCTTACCGCCCTTAAATTTGGCACCATCCTCTTTCATATTCCATATAATATCAAGTCCGAGAATCTTTGGCTCACCAGGCAGTTTGGCTTTGGCATCTTTATTTTTAAACAACTCGACTATACGACCATAATACTTGCCTTCGTGCTGATAAATACGAACCACGCTCTTCTTCTCTTTTGTTTCATCATCAACAGTAGTCCACAAACCAGCGATGCCGTTTGCCCATACTGAAACGCCCATAAGCATCACTGCTAAAAGAGATATTGTTTTCATATTCATTTTCCTTTTTTATAGGACATTTTATCATATTTAAATAACTCTATTGCTCTCTGTGCCGACAAAAA